>Ga0222656_1000160_pt1 | contig 33030 bp, 34 predicted proteins | sample AntAcemetagen472_FD_179808 | JGI IMG/M metagenome (GOLD analysis project Ga0222656, IMG submission 179808) | Saline water microbial communities from Ace Lake, Antarctica - #472 | ecosystem: Environmental > Aquatic > Non-marine Saline and Alkaline > Saline | place: Antarctica: Ace Lake... | reverse complement strand
ATAAATATTGTCAGAAAGATTTTTACAGTCATTTTTCGTTATTTTATTTCCACATAAATTGCTACGCATCCGCTGATGCGCGATTACATAATCGTTAAGATTCTTTTGCTGATTCCTTTTCTTCTTCCTCCGAAAAGGGAATGGTCAGTTCATACGCTCCCGATCTGACAACCGCGTGTATGGGGAGGGGCGCCTTCTCAAACACCTTCATCATGGGTTTGTTTTCGGTAAGGACATCAGCGGTGAACCCTTTGATTCCGCGTTTCCTTGCAATTTTGATTAATGTATCAAACAGAAATGACCCGACCCCTGTATTCTGAAGCTTTTCATCGACGATAAACGCCACGTCCGCATATGGACGATCTTTTAACAGTACGTATCTTCCCTCCGCGATGATATGCTCTATTCCCGATTCTTCAATGAGACCCACGATTGACATAATATGCCTGTAGTCTACATTTACATATTCCTGCATCGTTATGTGCGGCATGGTCTTTATGGGGCTGAAGTAGCGGTAATAAACTGCCTGGTCTGAGAAACGGTAGAAGAGCTTCCTCATGGCCTCTTCGTCCGACGGCCTTATTACGCGGAAATGGACGGAAATATTCCCCTTGAAGACATGTGTGCACGATATGTCCACAGGATAACGATGGCCGGATTCAGCAAGATATTTCTGATCCGGATAGAGGATATTCGTCTCTTTTGCCCTCCGCACCAGTTCCCCGCGGTCGTCCGGATGCGCTATGTCGATCAGTGCAAGTGCGCGTTCACGCGTGCTTCTTCCTCTCATTGACGCCACGCCGTATTCCGTTATGATGAGATCCAGTGACTCTCTGTTCGTAAATTGGTCGGGAAAATCTTCCGCTGAAAGCAGTATGTTGGATTTTCCTTCGAGGTTGCGACTCGGCAGGGCGAAAATTCCTCTTCCACCCTTTGAAAGCGCGGCCCCCGTGAATGCCTCATAAGCCTCGCCCGAACCGGGGCTTACATTGCCCTTGCCAACATGGAGAGAGATGTTGCAGGTCAGGTCGACTTTCCTCGCCGGGAGGATCGTGATAAAGCGGTCGTTTCGACCCATGCTCCCCGGATCAGTGGCAATATCTATTCCCTGAAACTCTACGAGGGGGTTGTGGTCCAGCCACTTCATCAGTTCCGGTGTACCCATGGCGTAAGCGGCCAAGCTCTTGTGTCTGAAGAGGCCTTTATACCTGTTCGTGACGGCTCCTGATTTTATGAGGTCCATGAGGGCGTCCGTCATCATGAGAGAGTGAACCCCCAGATTCTGTTTGTGCGCGAGATGTCTGGCAAGTGCTTCGAAGAGGGGACCTATAAAAAAGGCGATACAGCTACCGTCCTCCACTATCGAGGCCACATTTGCCGCGACCTTGTCAAAGACCGGGTCCATGGGCCACCGGGGAAAATAGAGGGGTGGTTCGGTGGAGTGGACAAGATAGTTGAAGTCATCTGTATGCACAACCGTGTCTCCATGGGTGCAGGGGATGTGTTCATTGATTTCGCCTACAACAAGAGATGCATGTTCCATGGCATATCGCGCGACATCCACCGATACACCGAAGCTGGAGAAGCCTGCTTCATCAGGAGGAGATATCTGTACAAATGCCGCGTCAACATCAATAATGCCTGATTTAAACAACCAGGGTATTCGCGAAGTGCGGCTTGGAATGAAGTCCACCCTTCCGGCGGTGATTGCCTCGCTGGCCACCCAACCAGAGAAGAATGTCTTAAGACGATATTTCCTTGAGTACCGTTCGTCGACGGGAAGAGCATCTCCGAAACTCAAAAGCTGGATTAGCTCCAGATCCCGGAGGTTGCCTTTGGTGGAAGCCATAAGTTGCTTAACCAGTGTGCGTGGTTCCGTTACGCCGGTTCCCAGAAAAATGTTCATCCCGGGCTTTATCTCATCCAGTACCACTTCAGGCGACACTACTTTGTCTTTCCATTGAGCGAAAATTTCATAAGTCATGATGGTAGTTGCTCCTTATTCAATGGGTTTCTTTCTGGAACCGCTGTACAGGTCATAACCGAAAAGTCTGCATTCAATATTACTGTTGTAGAAAGGGGTTCTTGACTTTGCCCTCAGTCCAACATGTTTAGCAAGTTCCATGTTTCCCGTAAAGATGAATCCGCGGTATCCCGTACACTTCTGTTTGAAATAATCTCCAATTTTCTTGTATACGTCTTCCAGTTCTTTGACCTCTCCCATTCTTTCTCCGTATTCCGGATTTAGCACAATTACTCCCGTGCCTTCAGGGATCTGCGTGTCAGCGAAGTCGCAGACTTCAAAATCAATCAGGTGTTCTACGCCAGCGGCCGCCGCGTTGATTTGAGCCGCCTCGATTGCCCGGGGATCTATATCAGTTGCGATAATCTTTCCCGGCGGAGCCTTTCTTGTTTTTTCCGAGAGCCCCTTCATCTTTCTCCATTGTGGCCTGTTGAATCCGTTTATATGCATGAATCCATGATTGATTCGCATGGCCCCCAGGTCCTTCCCCATGGCTATAAGTGCGGCTTCTATGGCGAGCGTTCCGCTGCCACACATGGGGTTTATGAAATTCTCTCCGCTTTTCCACCGAGTAGCGAGGATCACGGCGGCCGCGAGAGTCTCCTGCATCGGCGCAATAAGGGGTATTTTTCTGTATCCCCGACGGGAGAGCGATTCGCCGGAGGTGTCTATGTAAATGCTGCACCTGTCATTCTTCCAATAGATGAATATCACTGACCGGTCTTTTTTGGGGCCGGAATCGGGTCTGGAGCCGAATTTTTCATTAAATCTGTCGGCTATGGCATCCTTACATTTCAGATTAGCGAATCGGGTATCCTTTATGGATGGGTTATCTACGAAAGAAGTCACGCATACATATCCATTCCCAGGTATATAGTCTTCCCATGAAATTTTTGATGTCTTCTTGTAGAGTTCGTCGGGATTATTTGCGGTGAAGCTTTCGAGCAGGTATAAAACTCTTTGCCCTGTGCGTATGGAAAGGTTGAGCCTTATGGTATCTTCAAGAGTTCCTTCTGTTTCCACTCCGGCGATGAGTTCTGATCGCACGGGGAATCCCAGAGCGATAATCTCCTCTTTTAAAAAAGGAGCGATTCCCTTTGCGCATGTGATCAGGATAGAGCTTTTTCGTGTAAATAGTGACATTTGTCAGCCTTGTATAACGTCCATCCGAGAGAACGTCCTTTCGATAGTTGTATTTGCTACCTTATACTTAACAGATGTACGCTTTTCAATAAAATGTTTCAATTTGGTTCAATTATTTTAAGGCTGGCAAATTTGATCGCGGATGAGAAATTAGAAAGGAGTAATTGACAAAAACAAATTCTTCAGGCATTAGATAGCGCAAATCAGGGCTTTAGTATTCTGTGAAAAAGAGGTGAAAAATGAAGATCATTGATCTCAGGAGTGACACAGTCACGCTTCCGACCCCGGCCATGCGTGACGCGATATATAATGCTGATTTTGGCGATGATGTATATGGGGAAGATCCTTCGACGAATCGTCTCGAAAAAATGGCGGCAGAAATGGTCGGGAAGGAGGACGCTATTCTGGTTTCCAGCGGGACGATGGGAAACCTGATATCTCTCCTTGTCCACTGCAGACACGGCGATGAAATTATCCTTGGTGACCAGGCGCATATTGTCTATTATGAGGTTGGCGGTATGTCGGCGCTGGGAGGCATTGTTCCTCATACAGTCACGAATCAGCGTGACGCTACGATGCGCCTTGAAGATATCGAAGCGGCAATCCGCAGCGACAATATACACTATCCCCGTACCCGTCTGATCTGTCTTGAAAATACCCACAACCGTTGCAATGGTATGCCGATAACGGCGGAGTATACCAATTCTGTGAGGGAACTTGCCGACCGGTATGGAGTCGGGATACACCTCGATGGTGCGCGTATATTCAATGCCGCTATTGCTCTCGGAGTGCCTGTCACGGATCTGACCCGCGGTGTTGATTCTTTAAGCTTCTGCCTGTCGAAAGGTTTGTCGGCCCCGGTGGGTTCCATGGTCTGTTCTTCTCGTGAATTTATCTCCGAGGCACGCCGAGTTAGAAAGATCCTGGGAGGAGGTATGCGTCAAACCGGTATTATAGCGGCCGCGGGTATTGTGGCGCTTGAAGAAATGACGAAGCGTCTTGCGGATGACCACTCAAACGCGCACCGTCTTGCTGTGGGAATTGCGGGCATTTCCGGATTAAAGGTGGATCTTGAAAATGTGCGCACCAACATCATTGTTTTTAGCCTTGAGAATAATGGTTTGACCGAAGATGATTTCATGACTCGACTTGAAGAAAGGGGAGTAAAATTTCTCTCCCGGGGGTCTTGCCAGTTCAGGATGGTCACTCATCATGGAATCACTGCGGAAGAGATCGATCTGGTGGTGGAAATTCTGAAAGACGTTGTCGGGTAGGGGAGGGGAAAGAGTGCAGCTTACCTCTCCAGCATCTCAGAGATTCTGTCCATCGCAGTTTCAACATTTTCATAACTGTTGAAAGCGCTGAGACGGATATATCCTTCACCGCACGCACCAAAACCACTGCCGGGGGTACATACAACGGCGGCCTTATCAAGTAGAATATCAAAAAGTTCCCAGGAATCCATTCCCGCTTTGACCCAGATGTAGGGTGAATTTTTACCTCCGACACAGGTATAACCAAGTCCCGCCATCTTTTCGAGGATCAGAGAAGCATTTTTCAGGTAGTAATCCGTCAGCTCACGGACCTGCTTTCCCCCCTCATCCGAATACACTGCCTGCGCGGCACGCTGTACCGGGTAGGAAACGCCGTTGAATTTTGTGGTATGCCTGCGGTTCCACAGGGAATGCAGGTCATATGTATTCATGCTCGAATCGAAGGCGACGCATGATTTCGGTATGATGGTGTACGCGCATCGCGTCCCCGTGAACCCGGCGGTTTTTGAAAAAGACCGAAACTCAATCGCCACGTCTCTGGCACCTTCGATTTCGTAGATGCTCTTCGGTATGGATTCGTCCCGGATAAAGGCCACGTATGCGGCATCGTACAGTATCAATGCCCTGTTTTCTTTCGCGTATTCAACCCACTGCGTGAGTTGCTCCCTTGTGGCGGTGGCCCCCGTGGGATTGTTGGGGAAGCAGAGGTAGATAAGGTCGACCGGCTCATCCGGAATCGACGGGACATAACCGTTTGCCTCTGTTGCTTCGAGGTACACTAATCCTTCATATCGCCCGTTATTCCAGGGACCGGTTCTGCCCGCCATGACGTTTGTGTCAACATATACGGGATACACCGGATCAGGCACCGCAATCTTCAGATCGGGAGATAAAATCTCCAGGATATTTCCGGTATCACATTTTGCCCCGTCACTGACAAACACTTCATCCGGATTAATGTCCGCCCCGAACGCCTGAAAATCATTCTTCGCGATGGCGTCGCGCAGGAAATCATACCCCTGCTCAGGGCCGTAGCCGCGGAAGGAGCTGTCGATTGACATCTCATCAACGGCCCTGTGGAGCGCATCTATACATGCAGCGGGCAGGGCTCGCGTCACATCGCCAATTCCAAGTCTGATCATATCTCTGCCGGGGTTCAAATCGGCAAAGGCTTTTACATGTTTTGCAATATCCGAAAAAAGGTAGGAGGACTGAAGTTTCAGGTAGTTCTCATTTATCCTTATCATGTTGTGTTCCCGCTGATAGTTTCTTTATTCCGTTAATGACAAGTTCGATTCCTGATAGCAGCTCATCAAAAACCTCCTGCACGCTCTTGATCTCCTTTATCATACCTGCGATCTGGCCGCTCATCACCGAGCCGTTTTCCACATCACCATCTAAAGATGCCATTTCAGTCCTGCCCGGTCCTATCATGTCAAGGATATCTTCGGGGGAGGTCCCTGCAGCCTCCGCGTCCAAGATTTCCTGGGAGAGCTTGTTCTTTATGACCCTTACAGGGTCGTTTAATCTTCTGCCGGTAACAGTAGTGTCCGTGTCCATGGCATTGATGATGGCATGCTTGAACCTTGCATGCACAGGGGATTCCTTTGTTGCGGCAAATCTTGTACCCATCTGGATACCCTCCGCGCCGAGGGCAAACGCGGCGACCATACCCCTTGCATCAGCAATGCCGCCTGCAGCAATAACCGGTATATCAACAGCATCGACCACCTGCGGTATCAGGGCAAAGGTTGTAATTTCATCTCTTCCATCGTGTCCGCCTGCCTCAAAGCCCTCGGCAACTACCATGTGGTATCCCAGGTCCCTGGCCTTCTTTGCCATTTTTACATTTGCTATCACGTGTATCGCGACGACCCCTGCAGCTTCGAGCGTCTTATATATCTTTGCGGGATTTCCAGCGGAAGTGACGATTACCTTTACCCCCTTGTCGAGTGCCGCACCTATCATAGCTTCATAATCGGGTCTTATCAGAGGAAAACTTATACCAAATGGTTTGTCTGTCATTGCCTGGAGTTTGTCCAGTTCCGCGTTAAGGACATCGGTGTCCATGGCCCCGACACCCATGACGCCGAGTCCTCCGGCATTGGATACTGCCGCTGTAAGCTCAGCGTTTGATACCCACACCATACCTCCCTTTATAACAGGATATTTGATGCCCAGGATTCTGGTTACCCTCGTCTCTATCATTTTAATACTCCGTTATCTCCAAGCGTTCTATCTTATCGCCCTGTCGAATCGCGTCCACAATGTCCTCACCCCTTGTCACCTTTCCAAAAACCGTGTGATGTCCATCAAGATGCGGCTGTGGTGAATGTGTAATGAAGAACTGGCTCCCATTGGTGTCCGGCCCGGCATTCGCCATCGATATTACATGATCCTCATGCTTCAGGGGATTTCCTTTTGTTTCGTCCTCAAACTGATAGCCCGGTCCCCCGCTTCCGGTGCCGGTTGGATCTCCCCCCTGGACCATGAAATCACTGATCACCCGGTGAAACAAAATCCCATCGTAAAATCCTTCCCGTGCCAGAAAGACAAAGTTGTTAACGGTTTTGGGTGCATGCTGGGCGTACAGTTCCAGCTCAATGACACCTCTGTCAGTCTCCATTGTTACCCGGTAACCCTTCTCCGGGTCAATCTGCATCGCCGGCGGGTTATCCCACTGATTTGTAGCCATACGCTGTTTCTCCTTTATAGGTATTGTTATTTGGACTGATATGTTCTGCTCCCGTTTGTCAATAAATAATAAGCACCCTAACAGGAGAGAAAACAAGTGTCAATATCCTTCAGGCTTTTACCCCTTTTTCCCGGATACTCGATTATACCAGATACTGTGCCTTCGTTTTGCATATTCCAGGTCGATCTTACCCGTGAAGATTCCCGGCAGCATGGGCCAGTTCTCCTTGAATATAAAAGCGCCAAGGTGAACTACGATTCCGATGATGACTAGGAAAGTGCCCAGGTTGTGCATCTGGGTGATCCAGTAAATAAAGCCTTCGGAAAAGTTGATATGCGGCAGGTTTTTTAACACCTTTATTATGCCGGTAAAGACCATGATCAGCAGGGAACCGCCGATAAATACATATGCCAGGCGCTGCTCGGCCAGATATTTATCATTTTCGGGTTCCTTCCCAAAACCGAAAACGGCCATAATAATTTGTGCCGATTGCTTCATATCACCCTTGCGAGGCAACATGTCGAAGTCTCTTCGTATGCCATGAAAAACAATGTGATAAGTAATGGCTAATATAAGCACAGCCGCCGCCCAGTAGTGAATGGAGAGAGTCACAGAAAAATTGGTAACCCAGGACAAACCGGGTAGGCGATCCAGCATATAACGTTTATACAGAGGCATTTGGCCAAACCCGCTGAAGATCAGGATAAATGTAGAGATCGCCACTGTCCAGTGCACGAAGAGAATGGAAAGGCCATGACGCTTAATCGTTTTCTTAACAGCTTTTTCTTTAATCATTGTTTCCCCCTCCCTTCATGGTCTTGTATGCCGCTCCAGCTGCGGCGGCAATGCCTGCAACAGGGGCTATCGCCATACTCCAGGCTATACCATTTGCGGTTTCCGTGAAATTCTTCACATTAACAGGCATACCCGGAAAACCGGGGGCCTTCGGGTTGGGTTGCGCCGCTTTCTGTTTCATTAATTCAGCATCAATTTTTTCAAAGGGTACCGGTGATACGTAAAAAGTGGATGTCCCCCCATTTTCCTTTTCGCCATAGATATAGCCGTTGATTTCAGCTGCTCTTTTATGGGCCAATGCACGCATTTTTTCTTTTTCTCCAAAAATGATAGCATTGCGTGGACATGCCTCCACACAAGCCGGTTCGTGTCCCTTCTTTGTCCTGCTGTAGCAGAGATCACATTTATACATTACCCCACCTCCGGCAAGCTTTGGCGCTATCTTCAGATATGCTCCAACTCCGGCCTGGCGGGCTGGTATTCCCCAGGGACATACGTCGCGGCACTTTGCCCCGCCAAAGCAGAGATCATGGTCGATGATAACAGGACCTTCGGGTGTCTTATACTGTACGCTGAAAGGGCAGACATTTGCGCAAGGCGGATTATCACAGTGCATACAGCGTCTGGGAACAGATAGATCGTATCTCTTGCCGCCGTGCTCTACACTTACATTCTGCACGAAGGTCCAGTTATACGGTGTCAGTCTGCTGGTAAGCCCCCGTTTTTTAGACCAGTCCTCTTTTTTCTTATGTGGCCAGTAATTGCCTATATTTTCGATGGGTTCAGGAAATACATCTTTGTTTTCTTCCCGACAGGCGGTTACACAGGCAGGGGTATCCAACCCTCTGCAGCCGTCGCACCTTGTCAAGTCAATCATGGTGCCCACTTGTACAATATCAGACGCCCCGGCATTCTTGCCAAAACCCGTCAGAGCGACTCCACCTGCCACACCGGCCGCGGCAGACCGTTTTAAAAATTCCCTTCTTGAAAAATCAGACATCTTTTACACCCTTTCTCGCTGATAAGGAAAATATCGAGCGGTTATTGAACATGTATATTAAAACAGTTGTCATTAAGGCGCCATTATTATTTGCCACTGAAAGTATGACAGCCAGGCCCTGTCACAGTCCCATGGTAAAGAGAACAGATCCTGTCGCAATCCCAAAGGCCAGATTGAACACTTTAATAAGGATTGAATCCTTAATGCTATAGGAAAGCATTGGTAGCATTCCATGCCCATCCTGAACAAACGATGCAGTAAAGAGCACGGAAAACGGAACCAGGCCCTGTGCATACAGCATCACAAATATCAGATGCGGTCCTGACTCGGGGATTATTCCGATCAAGGCACTGGCCAGAAGCACCCACATCATGTGTTCGCGGATAAGAACTTCCAAATTCCAAAAACTCATGCCCCAGTGAACAAAGAGGAGCGCACCAAAAGTCCACAGGAAAACACGAAGCATGTGCTGTTTTATAATATGATCCCAGATATGGGAATGCAGATAGTGCTCGGACGCAACCCCTGAAATATATAAAGAACCCACGGATAAAAATACAAATGTGATGCGTTTCCAGTTCCAATCAGCCGGGCCTATTATTCCAAATAAAAGCAGTGTAAGATAGGAACCTATCAAGGTAAGCAGAAGGAAACGGGTGAAGGAAAGGTGCTGAAAATTTTTTGACAGGTTCCCGGATTGAAAAATCTGGTTCACTTTCTCCGTGCTGTTCGCTCCGGGCAGGCATTCTTCACAGTCCGCCCCACTGCAGGATTCACAGGGAATAATTCCTGTAACTTTAATTATCTTATCGCTTATCCACGCAAAGACAATTCCGGATACAAATAGCAACCCGAAAAGCAACATAGCTGTGCCGGGGAACTGGGCAAGCATCACAAAGGCTTCATCGCCTGACGTGGCAATCATTCCTCCCACGATGGCGCCAAAAGATATCATCCCGTGAACATAAAGCGTTACGTTCATAAAGGCCCCCAGGCAACCCGGGGTAGAACCAAGGGAAGATGCCAGCACATACTGTCGCCATTGGCCTCCCCGTAGAACGCTCGATGCTTGTCCTTTGGTGGCAATGTTTATAAAATCCACCAGAAGCATCATCACGAAGACGAAAAAGCTGATCATTAAAGCATGTTTAAAAACAGGCAGGATTTCCATTTTTCCGGCCTTTCCAATAAAAGGATTGAACTGATATTTACGATAACAAGGTTTCAAGCTACAGCGAGCATGCACACCACTAAATAAGCCACCAACTATCGTTTGGAACTTCCCGATGGTTGGTGGCTACATTCGGCATATCTATGTAGGAATAATGAATCTCTTGTTTCCTTTTCTGTTGATTTCAAATTACCAGGCAATCATGGTTTTAGAATTATATGTTTCCTATTCTCGCCCTTATTCTTTTCTTCTACTATCCTCTCCATATTCTCGTTTATCAGCTTTACGGCATCAGCTATTCTGTCTGTTTTTGCCACAACGCATACAAATTTATTCAGTAACCTTAAGATATTGGGTCCAAATTTTCTGCCCACCATAACATCAATACCATTCATGACAGACGCCGTGGCCCTGGCCTTACCGGGGTCTCCATGTTTTAATGATTCATCTTCTTCGTATTTCACATTTTCCCGTGTCTCGACAAATTTTTCTCTGCCGTCAGAAAATTTGTAGATGTGAAAATACTTTGCCATTCCAAAATGATCGTCATTAAAATTTTCTCCATCATCTGTGCAAAAAGCAACAATTAATTCCATACATTTTCTCCGTATTTTTAGTGTATTATTTGAACGCGTTTATCTTCTCCAGCAACATTGCTTCCGGCATGGCTCCGACAATATCTCCCACCTTATTACCGTCCTTAAAAACGAGAAGGTTTGGTATGGACCGGATATTGAATTTGGCCGACGTGTCCCGGTTATTATCGACATCAAGCTTTCCGAATACGATATTACCTTTCTGACTCGAGGCCAGTTTTGCAATAACAGGGCCTATCATCTTGCAGGGCCCGCACCATTCAGCCCAGCAGTCAACAACCAGAAACGGATATTTTGCAATCGCCTCATCCATGTTTCCATCAGTAACAACAACCGGATAATCTGGATTGTCTGATAAAACTTCCCTCAGTTTCTTCTCTTTCTCCTCTTTTTCTAATATCTCCTTTGCGCTGTCTGATCCGTAGCTGAGCACCTGATTGACAAATGTTTTCTCTTGCTGCACGCCTACAGTAACAGACTCTTTACCTTCATTGATGACCTGCTGGGGGACGGATGAAACATTGAACATTCTTGCCCTGTCCATCATTTCCTGGGCTTCTATACATCGTGAAACTATCTTCCCACCGGACTCGATGGCAATCTGATTGGACAGAATGACTGCCTTGGGGCAGTGTGGGCAATTAGGTGTGACGTAGGTTTCTATCAGCATATCTCTGTCAATGTTTTTCAGTTTTTCTCTGGATGAAGTATCGAGGCCACTGTCCCCGCGTGAAATCATCGAAATAGCTTCAATGAAAGAGCCTGCCTCATGCCCAGCGGGTGCTCCAAAGTATTGAACCGGATACCAGCCGTTACCGTAACCGATAATGACGGTTGGAGAAACAGTGATACCCCGTTTCTTTGCTTCCTCTTCGTACATACCGTTAGAATCTACGTGAATCTTACTGTTTATCTCTGATAGCTCTTTCAAAAATTCTTTTGTAAAATCGATATACTCATTGTTGTTGTTGCCCGAAATAAGGTCGGTGGAAAACAGTTTGATATAAACATCATCTTTGAGCTCTGCATCAAATTTTTCCCTGATTTGTTGTTTTGTTTTGTCGTCAAACACCATTTTTTCTTTCCCCTTTTTTATTCGCCTATCCCGCTTGTAGTATTATAAAAAACTCTTTTTCGTCTTAAAATACTCGCAATTCTTCATAATTGACAATGTCCATAATCTCATCTATATTAGAACTATGGCATATTCCATGGTGCTAATATAATATCAGTTCTTTTTTTGTCAAACATAAAATAGGAACGTGCTAATATAACGCAACGATGTCATCCCCTGTCTGAATCCGGTAAAGAAGAAGGTATCTCAAGGTAAGAAGGAGGCTTTTCATGGAAGAAGGGGTAACATTTACAATGGGAGAGACAATACGCTACGAGGTTATACAAGCTTAGATAGGGTCCATCATCGGTATGGTAAAAAATTATTTCTTCAGCCAATAAGGAGGCACAACATGCTGGAATTAAAGAATATGTTTATATTAGCTCCGATAAAAACAGGGTATGGCGATGGAAGTGGTAAGGTTACAGACAGGCACATTGCTTTTTACAAACGCAGATGTAAATACCTGGGCGCTGTTATTCCGGAACCATTTTATCTCGATAAAGGATTGCGCGAGATCCCTACACAATTGGGAATAGATAACGATGATAAAATAGAAGAGTTGCAGAAATTGGTCGCTTCCATCCATGAGTCAGGCACAAAAGTCATTGCACATCTGAACCATCCCGGACGGATGGCGAACCCCAATATTCCTGGTAATTATTTCATTTCTTCTACAGACAGACCCTGTGAGAATGGTGGGGCAACTCCAAAAAGAATGGATAAAAAAGACATGGAGCAGGTTACAAGCCTGTTTGCGAAAGCCGCCCTGCGTGCAAAAAAGGCCAATTTTGATATTATCGAATTACAATTCGGTCATGGTTATCTCTTAGCACAATTTCTTTCACCTTTTGTAAATGACAGGACCGACGAATACGGTGGAAGCTTTGAAAACAGGATAAGGTTTCCCTTAGAGGTCCTGCGAGTGGTTAAGGAATCTGTAGATTTGCCCATCATCGCCCGGATAAGCGCTGACGAAATGGTACCTGGTGGGATAAGATTGCCTGAGATGATGGCCTTTTCAAAAATATTGGAGGAAAATGGTGTTGAGGCTATACATGTATCTGCCGGTACGGTCTGCTCCACGCCTCCCTGGTATTTTCAGCATATGTTTGTTCCCAAGGGTAAGACATGGGAAATGGCAGGTAAAATTAAAGAAGAGATAACGATCCCCGTAATATTTGTAGGGCAGATCAATATGATCGAAGATATCGAGAAATTGCGCGCTGAATTCCCTGCTGATTACATCGCTGTAGGCAGGGCCTTAATAGCAGACCCAGACTTTATCGGTAAATATCAAGGTGAGGTAAAAGGTGTTATCATGCCCTGTCTCGCCTGTGCCGAGGGCTGCCTTGGAGGGGTAAAATCAGGACAGGGGCTTGCCTGTCTTGTGAACCCTCAGGTGGGGAAAGAAACACAAACGTTTGAAAAGGCAAAAGAACCCCGTAAATATGCTGTTGTAGGGGGTGGTCTGGCCGGGATGGAAGCTGCAATAATCTTGAAGGAAAGAGGACACGATGTTGACCTCTATGAAAAAAATGAACTGGGCGGGCAATTCAATCTGGCACCATTGACTCCTAACAAAAAATCCATGGGAAAACTGGTGCCTTACTTCATCAAGAGATTAAAAGAAAAAAACATCAATATAATATCCAAAGAAACAGGAGAATCAGACCTGAGGGAAGAATATGATGGCGTTATTCTGGCAACAGGCTCCAAACCCGCTGAATTAAGCATTCCGGGATTGGGTGTATTCTATTGGGCGGATATCTTATTGGAGGAAAATCTACCGGAAAACAAAAACGTGTTGATTATCGGAGGGGGCCTTATCGGTGTGGACATTGCTACAGGATTGATACCCCGAAACAATAAGATCACCATTGTAAAAAGGACGACCGATTTCGGTGAAGATATGGAAATGATTGCCAAAAATCTTTCGCTTAAAATGATGAAGGGGAAAGGGACTGTCTTCAGTGATCATACATATATTAAAAAGATAGAAGGGAAAACTGTTTACGCTGAGAGAAATGGGGAAGATATACAGTTTAATGACATTGATATCGTAGTTGTTTCAACCGGGATGAAAAGCTATAACCCCCTTGAAAAAGAGTTAAAAGGGAAAATACCGGTCTATGTTATTGGTGATGCTCAACGGATAGGAAACGCCCAGGACGCTATCAGAGATGGCTATGAGATTGCGAAAAAATTATAGCAGAGACCAGGGTCGCAGAGACCCTTGTTTTTCCCCGGAAAGGAGCCTTTATGGGTAAATTATATAAAGATTCAAAGGTTGAATTAACAGGGTTCGCCGCGGCACACTATGATTCCATAATGAATTTAGCGAGCCTTGGTCGGTATGCTCATTTTATAAAGAAAGCGGTTTCCCTGATGCAGATACAACCGGAAGATAAGATTATTGACCTGGGATGTGGCACAGGAAGGAATGCTTACCTGATGACATCATACCTTTCTGAAAAAGGCGGGTTATTGGGGATGGACATCTCTTATGAAATGGAAAAACAATTTTGTTCTCGTTTTAAAGAATTCACAAATGTTTCGTTTCTTAAGAATCGTATTGACCAGCCGTTTGAATTTACAGGAACTTTTGACAAGGCATTTATTTCGTTTGTTATACATGGATTTCCTCACGAGGTAAGAGAAAAAACCATTCAAAATGTTGCTGATCATCTCAGGCCGGGCGGCAAATTTTTCATTTTAGATTATAACGAATTCTCACTGCAGGATATGCCCCTGCCCCTGCGTGTTCCTTTCAAGATCATCGAATGCCCCCATGCGTTTGATTTTATAAAGAGGGACTGGAAGGGAATTCTTAGAGATTTCGGGTTCCAGACGTTTCAGGAACATCTGTTCTTCTGGAATTACGCAAGACTCCTTGAGGCATCTTTATGAGGACTGGTCCCTTGAAATTAAGTGCTTGTTATTTCCGGTGAGGCATTTGGATCAAAAGGATTTGTTCTCATAGCAAGAAAAAACCATAGCCCAACGAATAAGGTTAGATTGTGGTTCGCTCCGCTCTCACAAACTAACCTTATTCGTTAGCGGAATCTCAACCCCGTTATCCCTCCCATCTGTTTACTCCATCTCTTTTTTTAACCAGGTTAATGTTTCCGGGAAAGTCTTGAATGTTACTTCAGTTCCTGTTTCGTCGTAGGTTTCATTTGTGATGCCGGCTTTGGTTCTTAACTGTCCTAAAAGGTGTCCTTTGTCGTACGGGATCACCATTGTAGTTTCGATCATATTTGATTCGAAATACTGAAGAATTCTCTTTCGTAGAAATGCGATATCCTCGGGGTTATGCGCAGAGATGAAGATTCCATCGGGAAATTCACGGTGTAGCTCTTCCAGCTCCCCGGTTGTGAGTTTGTCAATTTTGTTCAGGATTATCCGGCTTGGAATTTTTTCACCACCAATCTCTTTCAGAACCGATTGCGTCACATCCAATTGAGATCGAAAAGCCGGATCGGAGGCATCGACCGTAAATAAAAGTAACGAAGCGGCGAGCGCCTCATCAAGAGTAGATTGAAAAGATGCAACTAAATCGTGAGGTAATTTCTTTATAAATCCAACGGTATCGGAGACGAGTACCGGAGGAAAAGTCTCTGGCTGCAAAGATTTCACACGGGTATCAAGCGTTGCAAATAATTTATCCTCTACCAATACATCGCTACCGGTCAGTTTTCGCATCAGCGACGACTTGCCGGCATTGGTATAACCGACCAGAGAGACTTGGCAATTTTCTTTCCTGCGGCTGCGCCGTCTATTTTGCTCATCGCGAATTCCAACAAGGCGTGACTTCAGTTCGGATATGCGGTCTCTAATACGACGTTTATCGAGTTCGTAAGAAGTCTCTCCTGCTCCTTTAGATCCAATACTGCCGCCTTGACGATCACCTCCAATATGAGATGCCCTTAGTCTTGGCGCCAAATAAGTCAACTTGGCGATCTCCACTTGAATGAGGGCCTCTCGGGTTTTGGCATGACGGCTGAATATTTCGAGGATCACACCGGTTCGGTCTAAAACTTCAACGCCGGTCGCTTTTTCAAGGTTCTTCAGTTGCTTAGTGGAAATTTCACCATCATAGACAACAACATTGGCTTGCACGCTGCTTTTTGCCATTAGGTCATCGCTTGAACTCTCTTCATCTGAGCCGGCGAGACTGCCGACTGGATAATCTTCGTCCATGTCGTCGCAGGTTTCATCTTCTGATTTCCGGCTAAATCCTTCAACAATTCCCGTGCCGCCGGTATAGTCGGCAAGTTCTTTTAATTTTCCTGCACCCAATAAGGTTCCCGTCTCAGGTTTTGAACGACGTTGCGTTAGCGTTGCGACGACTTTGAGGCCCATGGTTTTAACCAGACGGCTGAGTTCGAGGAGAGACGAATTATTCTCCTCATCGGAAACGCCCTGAGTTTGAACTGAAAACAAGACCGCCGTCTTCTTTCCTTTATTATCATTTGATTGTTCGATCATTTTTTGATTTAACCATCCGTATTCAATTTAAAATGTTGTTTTTATATTTTCATGGGGATCTATCCATCTTTTCTTTTCTGATCTATCCTATTTTGTCATAAGAAATCAACAGATCAAAACCGGATGGATTTTTTCGAACGTAATTGAAGGGCTGAAACGTTTGCCGAAATTTCCTTGATGGGGAAAGGGGTCTGACCCCAAGTACGTTTAAGGTTGTACTGATAAACTTTCAAATACTTGTATATCTTCTTTAAATATCGGACTAAGCTTTTTCATCTCATCTACTGTTGCCCACTTGATATCAGTGGCTTCATTACTGGTTATTCTGGCTTTTCCTGAAATAATATTTGTAGTCCAAAAATGTAATAAGGAGCTATTATCATGTGATGGTATTTCACATATTTTCTTAACCGCAACCACATCAAGGCCTACTTCTTCCATAACTTCCCGTCTCAAAGCTTGCTCTTGTGTTTCGTTTTCTTCTATTCCTCCACTCACAGGACACCAGTATCCTTTTGCAGTTTCTATATAGTCTGAACGTTTTACTAATAGAAACTTATTCGATTGCTGGATGATTGCGACAACAGCTTGTCTTCGGAGATCTTTATCCATTACTGTACTCCACTATATTAAGCAGGTAACTCTACGGATAACCCGCCAGTAGCCGCGCCCGAAGGGCGCGCTTTGCTACTGGTCGGCGTTCATCTGATTGTTATGCATTTTTCTTAATTCCCTTTGCTGTTGGGGCCTTCAGAGATATTCATTTGGTTATTCTTAACATCGTAGGTTGCAGGTCCTTTGTCAGAGTATCCCATTAAATGACTTAATTCTTCATATTGCACTATCTGTCGGTTTGTAGCTTTACCTATTAAATATTGCCAAGCTTGCAATGCTCTTACCGATGATTTTTCACCTGTTCCCATATCTTCTACGACGTCATCAAATAATTGATACATTCTTTATTATTCTTTACTGCATAACGCTAAACTCACCTGCCACTGTAGGCGGCTAGGTGAAGTGGTTGGTTAGGCGAACTATCTAATATTATTAGAGACCCATAAACATGAGACCACAAAATTATTTTGAAGAATTAAGTGTTATGTCCCCCTAATTTCCCACTGGTTTTTAAGAAGCGCAGCGAAATAAAAATCCAGTGCAGTGAATTGTTATGTTGCCGTTTTTGATTCAACGATGGGTAATAGTCGCGAATCATCCAACGCGGCAGTTCGATGGCCCAATCCTGCTAAGTACTCTTGATTTGATGAAAATGCCATAAAGTCAGATAGCGAGTTTTGACGGACCAACATTACAAAATCCCATCTCTCATCCTGAGGTCCAATAAGGTATTTACCGCCAGTGCCCAAAAATACGAGATCCCCACCGCTTTTCTTGAGAAATGGCAAAGTGTGGTCAATATATCTTTGAAATGCCTCCACTCCAGATATTGGTTTGGACGGCATAAGCTCCGGATTGGCTGAATAGTCAGCCACATCGCGAAAGCGCAGTAGATTTAACATATTAATTTCACCAGTGATATTTCTGGCGAATAATGCTGCCCCTGCTTCCTGTGAAACCTCTAAATGTCGTCCCGTCATATGATTTTATTCTCCTTCTATTAGAAACATAACAATTAATATGCATAGCAGGTATTTCCCGAAGTTTCGTGTAATCGTATTTTATTTCACGAAGAATGAAAACAGAAAAGCCATTATAAAATAAGACCAATGTCCTACCCTGGGATATATATCCTGAATTGCTGGTCAGGCAAGATTATTGACATATTTTCTGGATTTATTCTGTCGCCCTTCGAATCCTTTATATACTGGAGTGCTTCGGAATATGAGAGCTCGTATCTTTCCATGAGTTGCTCGTGCAGGATCCTGGAGAAATTGTCGCCTATCTTCACGACGTATATAAAATAGGGTGCTCTCAACCTGATACGCTTTCTTGTTTCTGCGATTAGCACGGGATCTCTAGTGGAGTAAGCATATTTCATTTCCAGAGCACGCGTGAGGTCGGAGACAATATTTCTGGTGAAGAGGACTGTTTCCTCGATGAATGGAAATCCCCCCCATCTCTTAACCATTGCCAGTCCTGAATTATACGCAGCAATACCCCGCCATACATTCATTTCTACGGGGCCGCCGAAGAATTTCCTGCATTCCATGATGCCCCTGACAAGGTGCTTAACTCCTGCTGGAACATGCAGTTCCGGAACGAACCTGGCATCCGTTTTCTTACGCTCATCCACGCTCATACTGCCGATTTTTTCCACATACACTTTGCGTGTCGCCTGGAGGTTCCGGAATGCCGTCGTCCTTTTCGCTTCCAGTTCAACCAGTTCAGCTCGCGCAGCGTTCATTTTGTCGATATCATCCTCCGAAATTCTGCCAGTCCCTGATTCTGCTAATCTGTATAGTTCCTGCCGTTTTATTGCCGTAGCTGATTTGAGCTTCACGTACTCGGATATGGACGAGTTCAGTTTTCTCAACTCGGTGCTCTTAACTACAGTCAGGCCGTACTCGCGCGCCGTGATTTCCGTTAACTGCTGCAACCCAGCCGCGCCGGCAAAAGAGACCGCATCCCATTCGAATCTCGACTCGTTCCAGATTTTCGCGACTTCCAGTTCAATCAGGAAGGGCACTTTCGACAAATAATCCGCCTTTGGATCAGCGCAGGCGTCAACAATCAAGGGGAAATAGCGCTTCATGTCTTTGGATGGAATCGCATCGATAATGTGCGGGTAGTCCGCTATCTTTCTGCTTGGTTTATGTACAACCACCTTCGCAGCAGACTGGGCTTCCGCCGATGCCCTGAAAATCCCGAAACCATCAGTTACCGAAGCTCCGGCTACCGCCGCCATTATAGCTATAAATTGTCGTCTATTTTTGTCCATATCCCTTCTTACCCACATTCGATCGCTCTTGCAAGCAATAGGAGGCTGTCAATTATGCTTTAACAAGCTGTATCATAGATGTGAGGTTGTAATGATTTTTGAACATCGATACCCTTCACCTCCTCAAAACCATTTCAGGAGAAAATTGACTATTACCACTTGAACGTTTCTCTGTAATATTCCTTGACAGGGTATCACAATGGAGTCAATGAGCTAACATATTCTAAATATATCATATGTGCTTTTGAACAGCTGTACCCTAGGGGGGATTATGGTCTGATCATCTAAAGCCCTGTTTCTCAAAATGAGAGATGGGGCTTTTTTGTGGATGGTTTCATATTGTTAAGTTGTAATATCGGAGAGGAAACCAAGAGGAAGGGAAAATGGTTATGAAAGTGAAACGGTGTTTTATCGCATTATTCGTTCTTTTGTTTCGGGTCGGTTTACCGATGCACGTAATGGGGGTTTTGTGATACTTCATTGACAATTCTCTGTGAATCATGAAATAGTTCACATGAAAGGAGGGTGATATGGACAGGAATGATATTACCGAGTTTGTCGATGCAATAGAAAAAGAACCTGAACTAGAGAAGAACAAGCTCGACGAAAGGGAAGAGGAAGATTCCGATGAAAGATACGATGATGAGCCTCGGACTTTTAAGCTCCAGGGAAAAACTCTCTTAATCGGTGGGGCAATTGTTCTTTTTATCATCATTATTGCTGGTCTTTGGTTACCGAAGAAGAGCAATCTTTCAAAGGCCGATTTCAATACCCTGATTAAGCGTGTGGATAGGATCGAAGCGCAAATGACCGATGTGGAAGGAATTGAAGAGAGAATTGCTGCCAGGGAGAAGGGTTTGACGCCGGATATCACCGCAGGCGGGGCACTGGAGCAGCAACTCGATTTGCTAACCAGGAAAGTGGAGGCGCTTGAACAAAAGATGGGTTCCGTTGACAAAAAAGTTCAGGCCATCAAAACCAGTACGGCTGGGCGAGTCAAGGCGAAAAAGGCTCAATATCATGTGGTCGTGCGCGGCGAAAGCCTCTTCCGAATCGCCAGGAAATACGAACTTACGGTGGACAAACTCTGCAATCTCAACAAGATCACACGCCGTCAGTCAATTTATCCCGGACAGAAACTGCTGGTTTCCACCGCGAATGGTTCATAATGATGTATGTAAATTGGAAAACTCTGCGCAATCGGAGAATAAAACGGTGGCGTAACCTTTTTTCTGCCTGCTAGCGTTGCAATTGCTTGAAATTAAGGAAACATAACACATAATTGCCTTAACCGCGGCATGGAATTAAGTGTTATGTCCCTATAATCCCCGTGGTTAATGAAAAGACTCCAATTTCATCGTTTAACTGTTTATCGAATGCCTGATAAGTAGAAAGAAGCTGGGATTCATCATATTCTTTCATACTACTAAAACCGTCCTGCCATAGAAGGTGTGGAAACACATCGCCCATCCTCCCTGCTGGATAGGGGGCTAACCCAAATGCAATAACATCCTCGTCCTTAATTTCATCTCCAAAAGAGATGAAATTGCTATCCACAAGTTTACGTTTAGCCAGTTCAATATCCTTTGGGGAGTATTCATGAACAAACATTTTTGGCTTTCCCTCTTTCGGATCATTTAGAAATCTTGGCTGTGTAAATCTAAAAAACCCATCATTGAGAAATGATATTCTGACTTTTCCAGTTTGCTTATCGCTGCTAGAATATTTGTAATACATTGAAATTCCTTTAGGCTTATAACGTTAAGCTCAGGGGCGGCGAGCGAAGCGAGCTGTCCCCTGCAGCGTTTTGTTAGCTGACAATAGTTCATCAAATAATCTCGATTTAACAAATCTTTCGAAGGTATACTCGTAATAATCAACGTTTTTAGCCAACCCTTCATACCGATACCGTAAATCTTTTGCACGGCTTTTATTAACGACTATGATTTGCCCGTCTTCTGAAAAGCACCTCCTTATAAGTGCGCGAATATGTACATCAGCTTCCGGGAATGAGTAGCCCACAAAGACAAGCTGTTTCGCATTGCCAACTAAATATGAAGCCTCGTCGTAAAGTTTATTAAAAATGAAATTGTTATTTGTTTTGAGATGCGTAGGCATCTGAAGCAGTGACGTTAATCGATTCCCATCGAAGGGACAATTAGAGCCCTGAGTATCAATGAATGACTTAAATGAATCTATTTTCAGATTGTATTGATGTTGCCACGGGGTAAGCGCAACTTGCCCACAACATGAACAATACTTCCAGTTCAAGCTGCCATGTAGTTTTATCAGCTTTATTCGAATTATATGCTTATACTCGAAGTGCTCAGTTGGCTTCTTTGGATCAATCCACCAGTCAAATGGTATTCCAGCATCAGGGTGCCTAAAATTGACGAAATCGAGACAATAATCTATTAGGCATTGAGGATATATTGCATCAAACGCTTCGTCGATCAGAGTATCATAGTTTGTAGTTATAATCCCGACCTCTGGTTCAATAGACAGTATTTTCTTCCAAAATGCTTTAAATACTATACTTTCTTTAGTGCTCTTGCTAATTAGGTAGTGAACCACCTTTGTAAAATCGACTTTTATTTCTAAAAGCTCTTTAGTAGTCCAATCTTTGGACAGAGAAAGATCATTTTTTATAAAGAATTCTAAAAATCCAAAGACTTCTTCCAAGGACGGCGCCTGCTCACCGTGTGCGAAATATTCAGTTAAAAATTTTCGTAGCCGCTTTGCTGTTTCTGAAAGCTTAAGCTGTGGATCTTCATCTTTTATTATCCGAGGCAGTATATCGGCTTGAAGTGGCACTCCATCAGCATAAGATGCCCCTGCGCCAAAAATGAACACAGTCGCTGGTTTATCATTTTGTATAGGTAACATTTCCATTTCGGTGTAAATTCTTTCTCAGCTAACGCCGCAAATAACAGGCATAAAACAAGGAGGTACGACACGGTTTTGTGTCCATGTTAATTTGTCTTGTTAGCCGCTACGTTGTTGACCGCCTCATGCGCTAAGAAAGCAGCTTTCTCTGACAGTGACCGGCACACCTTAGAGACTTTACTTTGAGCAGTAACTGCTCTTTTATTAAGCTCCTGCTTTTCAGGCTTGTTTCGAGACACGTTTGGGAGTGCGTCAATTAATACTTTGCCGAAGATTTCATGTCCACTCTCTAATTTTGGCCAATCGGCGACCATAGTGGGGGCGTAGAATTCCATCAAAATTCTGAGGCGTTCAAAGGGTATGCGTTCGCCACCAAATTCAAATGGTTTGTCGTTCTCAATCTTGAGAATAACTTCTCCCATTAGTTTTTTATAGTGTTGATCAATTTGATCAAGAAGTGCTGCAATTTCCTCAAGTTTCTCTTGGCGTAACCGAACTTGCTGCCATTTCATCTCAAGCCTTGCTAAGGCGGTTGAGTTCCAGTGAGTCAGCAAGCCCACAACTAATCCTCCAAGTAAAGTACCTGCTACTCCAATTACTGCTGCGTCCATATTATTGTCCTTTGGTGGCTAACGGGTGCTTCACGCGCGGCGGCTTTTTGCCGTCGCCGTGGAAGCATGGGTTATATTTCCTTTGGCAATCCAAGTTGTCTTCTTATTGCAGCCTCTACCTTATGAGATTGCTCGTATTCCGTCGTGTTCGAATATCCTATGAGATGATGCGCGGCTTCTTCTGGGCAGTAACCCTTGCGCGTTAAATAAATCAAATACCATTTTGGCAAGTCTTGTATCGCCGCAGTAAGCTGAGAAGATGCTCGTCTGTTTGCAAGGATGCGTTCACGATGCAGAGACTGCATTTCCTCATTTAAACCCTCTGCATTTATCACTTGAGCATAATATATAAAATCCATCAAAATTTGATTTCGAAGATTGCGAAACCTTAAAATTGGCTGCATATTGAAAGTTGTGAACCAATAACCAAAGGCGCCAGCCACGAGGCCAATTAATGCTGATAAAAGCCCTATGTCCATTTATATCTCCTGAAACATAACGGAACTTTCACAGGCGCCCGTTGTTTGGCGTCCTGTGCAAAATAGGGTTATACTTTTTTATAGTTCATATGCTTGCTGAAAAAGATCTCTTAAGTAAGCTAAATCAAAATCATCTTTATGTATGGCTAATTCTGGATAGCCACCCCAACCTTCCTTATTTATTCTATTATATTTATCTTTATACGTCCCTTTTCTTAAATGTATTCTAATTTGATTCTTTTGCGGATGAACCCAAATTAATCCTTTTCCGTCACTATAAAAACAAATCATAGTTTTTGTTATTTTTTCATAAATACCACTATCAAGTTGGTATATTTCTTCTTTAATATCGTTGTAAAAATCAACAATAGTATCGGTAGATGATTTAAGAATACTATCTTCAGTATATATGTTAATTTCTTCTTTGATAATTGTTTCAGATTTTGGTGGTTTGTTTATAATATCTATACTTTCGGAAGATCCATCAGATGTAATTCTTTCATAGATTACCATATTGTTAATAAATCTCTTGATCTCCCATAGTTCTATTGGCAAACCCCTAAAATTAATTGATGTTTTCTGAAATGAAGTGAATGATGGAGCAATAAATAAAACTCTTGATTGTGACCACTCGACATCCGATCTTTTTAGCTTTTTATCAAACTTTTCATTAAATTCTAGAATAAATTCAGCCTTATTGTTCAGCATAACTGACAAATACGCATAACCTTGATCAATGACACTAAAATTTTTATCTTTTTTATATTCGATGATTACAAAAGAATTTGTCTCTTTGTCATAAGCCAAGGTATCTATTCTGAAATTTTTTATTGGAAATTCACTTTTGACAAATTCCAAACTAAATAGTTCTAGAAGATTGTTTTCGGTCAATTGTTGAATTTCCTTTTCAAGGGGAAAAGGATTACTTTTAACCCGAGAAAGATTTTCTCCTGATATTTCAAAAAGCGCCATAGATAGCTCCTTAGACTCCTAAATCTTTTGTATAACGCTACGGCTAAGCGGTTGCAATGAAGCGCAGCGGAATTGCAATCCGACTTAAGCCGTTTGTTAGGTGATCTGTTTTTTCATAGGCTCCCAATCAACTGGTATCTGGAAATTCATTGGTGCTAAAAACTGGTTTATTTGCCCTATTGTCAGAGCAGGTTTTGGCGAAAGAAAATTGTTCCAGGCTGGAACAAAATCGCCCGGTAATATCATGTTGACCATCATATGAGCCCAGTCTACTTGAGGTGGATTTGGCCAGTTTGACAGGTCGCTCCAGAACTGTTCCTTACCCTCTTCGGATAGAGATAAATAGGTTTCACTTTGTTTTTCAAAAGTTCCTTCGAAATGCGGTTTATATGCTTGCCTTGAACGCATAACCTGAAGCCTGAATGTAGCAAACAAACATCTCGCATTTAACAAGTCCGCGTTTATCAAATCGATACCAATCAAGGTATACATATACAAATATTTTCTAAAGCGTAATTCTTCGCCTCCATAGCCTTCTGATATTTTTACCTCATAAGGATATTCGCATGGTTGGATCTCGACTACATTATTTGCTGAACAGATATCGTTTTTACATTTCAGAGCATTTTGGGGATCATCTGTAAAAAAAGACAATCTTAAAGCATCCATGTTGCCGGCAACATTAATGTAGTATCCTGTTACACATTTATTCCAATCGTTACTCTGTAATAGAGAACATATTGCAACTATAGTACTGTAATAATTATCATATTTAACCCCATTAGGTTTCTTTAGAAAAAACCTACCAAAAAGATCATTTTCGCTTATTCTTGAACTATGAATATCCATAGCGGATAATTTCCCCCCTGAAACATCAGATTCTGATATTCACCTAACGAACGGGTCAGCGGCGCACGTAGCGCGTCCGCTGGAACCGATGGTTATACGTTTTTTTACATTCAAAGAGTATTTCTCACACCCTCATCAATTAAGCTAAGACCCCAGTTGAAGTGAAGTGGACCCCAAGTCAAGGACAAATTTCTCTTAGATTAAGGTGTACTTCTTTTTGTTTTTTAACCAAGTTATTTATGCTGCCATTTGTTGGGCAACTGCCTTTCCCCAATAGACCTCAGCAGGTGTTTTTCTTGAGAACGACTGATGGGATCGTTCAAAGTTGTAAAACTCAAAATATTCTTTCAGCCCGGTAATCAATTCCGCTACTGTCTCATACTCTTCGAGAAATATCTTTTCGTACTTCACAGATCGCCATAAACGTTCTATGAAGATATTATCCATACAACGTCCCTTGCCATCCATGCTGATCTTGATACCGCTTTCTTTTAGTGTGCCTGTAAAGGCATTGCCGGTATATTGTGAACCTTGATCAGTATTGAATATCTCAGGGCTCTTGTGCTTGCGAAGAGCGCTCTTTAGGGCATTCACGCAGAAATCGTGATCCATGGTCACAGACACCTCCCAGGACAGCACATAGCGACTTGCCCAGTCCATAACTGCAGTCAGATAGACAAATCCATGGGCCATCCGGATATAGGTAAGGGAAAAAAAGGGACGGATTTATTTGTTTGTGCTCGGTCTTCCTTGTTCATGAAATTCCACCTGCCTCGCAATTTTTCTCACTATTCCATCCACAAGTCTGGAACTGCCGGCCAACTGTCCCCGTTGTAGCGATTAACGGATTAAACGCCATCCCCCTTCGGGAATTACCCCTTTTATCCACACTCAAGGATAAAAATAAATCCGTCCCCTTTTTTCTAAAAAGATTAATACGGGAAGTGTCCCTGGTTTTTCCTGGTTTTTCTAAAATTATCACCTAGAAAATTTTAATCCGGGAATATAAATCTTCCCAATGAAATTGATACAGCTACGCTGCGCCCGTCTCCTTTGGCTCGATTTCCTTCAGGAGAAACGCCGCGACCAGGGCCACACAGAAAAGCACTGTGATCAATGTCATATGGAAGCCCAGCACGATGGGAATACCGCTTATCTGGCCGCTCAGCATCAGGATGCCGTTGGAAGTGGCCTCCGGCACGGGGTGGGTCTTTTCCACCGCATAGGTCAACCCGACCGGCAATGCCGGGATGAGAAAGAAACCGAACACAAAGCCACAGATCGCCAGAGGGACAATGGAGGATAAAAATTGCAGCAGCAAGGTAAGGGGTATGGCTGTTCCCGCAGCCAGTATCAGGAATAGTTTCCTTTTGTGGTATTTATCCGACAGGGCGGAAATGATTACCGCTCCGAAAATACCGCCGACGACGATCAGCCCACCCACGATGCCGGGAGCCAGGGTGGAATCGAAGTTCAGGGCACGGTTTTTAAATATATTATCTATCTCCGTCAATATGGCGTTAAATGCCCCCAGCCCGATGAAAAACATTACCATCAGGTAGATAAAATCCTTATTCTTGAAGAGCGATTTCAACCCGATGGTCATAGTCACCTTTTTTTCAGCGGCAATGGGATTGGGCGGGACCAGCGGCTTGTCCTTGAAAAAGAGGAAGAAGAGGATCGCGGAGGCAAGGGCCACCGTTCCATAAGCGGTGAGGATGACCTCGATCCCCTCCCTGACACTGCCTGCTCCCCGGTAATGCGCAAGAATGAATCCCGGGGCGAACAGTACGACAGTCAAACCGATGAAGATCGACATGGTCAGCAGTCCCGACGCCAGGGCCTCCTCCTTTTCCGGGAACCAGTTCCCCGCCAGCTTGGTGAACGCGCTGAGCACGAAAGGCTGCGCCGCGGCGCACCCTATCATACAGACAAGGAGCCAGCCGTATGTGGGCGCGAAGATGCGCATAAATCCGCACACCCCGGTGAGGATGACACCGATGGCCGTGCCCCACTTCAGCCCCCAGTTATCTATGCACCAGGCTGCGGGCAAACACAGGGGAAGCCACGAAATCATGGCCAGTATAGCCAGCAAATCAATCATATCGACATTGCCGCCGGCATACACGGCGGCCGCGTCCCTGGCGATGGGCGCAAAGGTCATCCACGTGATCTGAGACATTGCGGTGACCAGCATGTAAATCCCCAGCACCACCCACCTGTATGGAGATACAACCGGATGAACGTTCTGTTTCATAATAAGATCACCTCATATTAATTATCACGGCATGAAAAAAGGGGGCCGGTGGCCGGGACCCGCCGCGTGCGCGAAATCTACATCATTTTCACGATAATCGCGACACCGAAAAGCACGCACCAGAGATTTATGAAGGCATTGAGTATCATATCGAGGACGGAAATGCTGTACATGCCGTTCTGGAGGTTGAAGCTGATGTCTAAAATCCCCAGGAACACCAGCGCTCCGCCGCCGGCCACAAGAAGAGTTGTACTGTGCGCTCCGCCTGTCAGGCTCAATATACCACCGACGAGCAACACTATGGCAAGGATGATGTCGGGAACTGGAAAGGAATGCTCATAGGCAAAGTATCCTTCCGGCGGATTTGCCGGTGCCAAACCTATGGTGAAAAACCCGATCCAGTAGAGCACAAGCCCCACCGCTGTTATGATGCTCAGTATTGGAATAGTATTGCCGCTTAGTACGTAACTCATGTCTAATCCTCCTTCTGTCTATGATTTTTCTGATACGCCAGTTTCTTTTTCTCCCCCTCTTTTTCCAGCATCCTCCAGATGGGTGGGATCGCCCAGGGAATGCAGGCGAGCAGCTTCGGCAGCGTCGATGAAAATGACGGTACATAGGATTCAATCTTTTTTGCCGTGATCGCACGATACACCGCCCTTGCTACAGCCTCCGGCTTTTGCGGCTTGCTCAAGAAGGTGAGGGGCGATCCGTCGTGTTCCGCCTCGTAGCGCAGCATGGGAGTGTCGATGGAATCGGGGAAAACCGTCCCTACGAAAATATTGTGCTTCCTGAGCTCTATGTTTAACGTGAGATTGAACCCCCTGAGCGCGAACTTGGTGGCGCTGTAAACGGCGCTGTGCGTTTCGGGAACGATTCCCGCCAGTGACGATATCGTGATGATATACCCTCCTCCGTTTCGCTTCAGGGGATCGATGATGGCCCTGGTGAAGTTCATGGCCCCCACCTGATTGATCAGAATTTGCCGGTCCATATCTTCGTCGGTACAGAGCTCGAAGAGAGACGGAACGATGATCCCGGCATTGTTGACCAGGATATTGATCCCGCCGAAATGCTTATGGGCCTCTTCTATGACGTTCTTTATGTCGCCACGATTGGTAATATCGCAGCGGACCAGCAGCGCTTGTTGCTTCAGGAAACCGGCCGTTACGGAAAGACCTTCCTTGTTGATATCGCAAAGCACGCACCTGATTCCCTTTTCGTCAAAGATCCGGGCGATGGCGGTACCAATGCCGCCCGCGGCGCCAGTGATGATGGCAACCGACCCCTCCAGGTTTTTTCTCATTGGCCTCTCTTTTTCTGAACCTTCTGTATGCTCATATCCATGACGAATTCCGTAAGCCTTGGGAAGAGCCGTTTTACGATATAGGTAAGCTTCCCATCCAGGTTGGGGATGATCATGAATGTTCCTGAACGGATGTTTTTGAGGAGGGCATGGGCCACATCGTCTGCAGACATAAGCTTTGCGTTCGCGGAGATGGCTTTTGTCTCCTCGGGCTTCGTCTTGTTTTCCTCCGAGAAACCCGGCGTATCCGTATCGGGCGGGCACAGGACCTGCACCACAATGTTGTACTGTTTCAACTCACTCTTCAATGTTTCGGAAAAGCCTACGATAGCGAATTTGGACGCACTGTAGTCGGTGTAACCGAAAACGCCGAGAAAACCGACCATGGACGAGGTGTTGACAATGACACCCCCTCTCTCTTTCATGTACGGCACCAGCGCCGAGCAGGTGTTCCAGATGCCATACATATTAGTGCGCATGGTCTCGTCGAACTGCTCGTAGGATATGCTTTCAAAATACCGGGGATAGGCACGGCCCGCGCAGTTGATAAGCAGGTCCGGTGTGCCGAAATCGCTGACGGCCCGAACCATGGTCTCTTTCACTGCAGCGTTGTCGGAAACATCGATCGGCATGAAACCAACGCGCTGCGTACCACTTTTCCTGTTTTGTTCAATCTGCGCGGCTGCTTCTTCGAGGCGCTTTGTATTCCGGGCGAAGATCATGACATGAGCCCCTTCCGAGGCCATGAGTTTAGCAGTAGCAAGGCCTATTCCGCTGGAGCCTCCCGGAATAAACGCCGTTTTCTCATTGAATTCTTTCATGTGCGCTCTCCTGTGTTGTTGGTTATTTTTGCTTAAGCGTCTTGAGATCGAGGGTCTTCAGCCATTTCATAGTCACGTCCATGCCCTCCTTGTACGACATCTTCGGTTTCCACCCAAGTTCCCGCTCAGCCTTGTCGATGCTGAAGCGAAAACGCGACCCCAGGTTTTTCACCACATAAGTCGTCAGAAGAGGCCTTTGTTTAATCCGTAACACTTTCCACAGGAGCTCCATAATCCATGACGCAGCATAGGCGAGGCCATAAGGGATATGCGTAGTGATAGGCGGTACACCCAGTGCCCGCGCGATTTCGGCGCAGAATTCCTGCAGAGTCGTAAATTCACCGTCATGTACCAGGTACCCATTACCCACAGCACGCGGGTCCTCTGATATGAGCAGCAGGAGGTCAACCATATTGTCGATATAGGTGGGCCATACAATGGCGTCTTTGCGCCAGAAGATGAGGTCTTTTTTAACAATGGCGTCGGCCAGGAGCGGCACGAAAGTCTGGTCTCCCTCTCCGTAAACCCATAAGGGGTATACCATGGTGACGGGGAGACCCTTCTCTTTGTGGTATCGCCACATGATCTCTTCCGATTGTATTTTATAGTCGGGATATAGTTCATTCCAGGGGCTGAGCGGAAAGCTCTCATCCATTACTTTGTCTTCAATGATGCCGAAGACATCGCAGGTACTGATATCCACAAACCGCGAGACCCCGGTCTCGCATGCCGCCCGGCACATATTCTCCGCGCCGCCGACCGTTACTTCCTGAAAGAGGCTCTTCGGCGCCCAGTCCGTAACCACGGCCGCGCAGTGGAATACGATCTCCATGCCTTCCATGGCCTTTTTCACCGACTCAAAATCGCGTACATCACCCTGTACGACCTCCACTCCCCGCTCCTTGAGCAAAGTGGCGCCCGGGTCGTAGGGTAGCACCATCGCTCTCACCCGATTGCCCTTCGCCAGGTTACCTTTGACCAGGTTCCCGCCGATAAAGCCAGTGGCTCCGGTAATCAGCACCTTTTTCATGACTGCCCCCTTATATGAAATTATTTTGGTAGGACATTGTCCTATAACATCTAAATTATAGGGAAGTTCCGTTTGTATGTCAATCGTTCGTCTCTATTATCGTTTGTCTCTATTATCCCGATATATTTATTAAAGGTCAAAAGGGAGGTCTACGTTTGACCTTTGAGTAATCTCCTTCCTCTTATCTCAGTATTTCTTCTGATTTTTTATCTTTATTCTTAAACTTCTATGCTTTCTTGAATCTTGGCTAATTAACAACAAGGGTCAACCATAGACTTGACCCCTTTCCCCTTTTTAATCACTCTATCTTATTGTAAAACTGTAGTTGCTTCACCTTCGGTGGTTCTGACAAACCTTTTATCATTATCCCATTGTACTTCAATGAGTTCATGTAGGTCATTCAGCCAGTAGGTGGCAGCAGCCCGGCCTGTCTGGGAAAACATGTGAAGGTTCCTCTTTCCCGGATCTTTGCCCTTGTACCGGATCTCCACATCTTTTTTCAAATGGAGTTCCAATGTTTCTATCAGGTTAATACGAAGGGAAAAGTCCTTTTCATAGGGTAACGTCTCTGCAAGTGTAAATAGACCAAAGTCTGTGGTAGTTTCAGGAGGGATGCTGATATCATAGGCGTTGTGGCGCCCCTTGACCAGAATTCCCCCTGTGATATCAGTCCTCTCGACAGGCCGAAATCCGATTTCTCTTTCAGGGTGGGTTATGGTTCTTTCAGAGGAATAATCGGTTGTCTGAATCGTAATCCACTCAGGTGTGAATATACCATCCTCCCTGCACCGGGTGTTTGTTCTGAAAAGCCGGCGATCACTGTCAAGTTCGCCCACAAGCAGTTCATGGTCAAACTGTATGATTCTGGGATTCAGTCGATCAGAGTGACTCATGACCCGAAGGTATCCCGATGCCTTGCCTTCTAAATAAAATAAAAACCACTGCGCCCTTTTATCATTTTGTTTCTGCACAGACGTTGCTTTGGCATGTCCCATGACAAAAGAGATATTAGTGACGCCGTTAATTGTTATTTCTCTTTCCAGTTCAGGATTCAGAGTGGTGAGACTTGTAATGGAATTATGGTCATCTATGACTGTAACCAGCACCCTTGTTCCTTTTACCGGATAATAGTAAATCGTTCCACCAACCCCGGGTTCCTGCCATTTGTGATCAACCGAATAGCAGGTGCCGGTAAACTCTTTCGGAATATTTTCCTCAAAAGGTTTTTCAAGGGTGAACACAACCTTTTTTTGGGTGTGTTTCAATGTTTCGGACAAGATACTGATATCCTTGATCACCGCAATGGCCTTGATTGCGGAACTCTGGGACATTTTTTCATAATGCTCCGGCGGCATGACCGCATGTGCTTCAGGATGGATGGAAAGGCCAAGGAGAAGTAAACAAAAAGATAAAAATATCAGAAGCATTTTCCGGCCCGGGATATTAAAGACTTTTTTTCTTTTGGTGGATAGTGATGATTTCATTTCAACATTTCCTCACAATCAGTAAGGGTTCGTACAACCAGGGCATCAAACTCGTAAGTGATATCCATGGATGCTTCCTAAACAACCTTTTGATCTTGGACAAAATCATAGCAGACGACCTTGTTGCCGTTTTTTTCACCAGACCAGGCATACCGTCTCAACCCTTTGATCTCAGGTCGGTAGCCAAGCCGGTAAAGCTCAATTTCCCGGCTGTTCCTGTAATCATATACAGCAGCGCCTGATTCATTTTTAAAAAGGGTGGCGTATTCTTCAGCGGACGGAAGACGCCAGTCTGAAAATCCGCCAGTGTGATTTGAATTGAGGTGGCGGATCCATTCATTTACAGCCTTCCAGGAAGCGGGTTCAAACCCCCCGTAAAGATTCCGGTAAGACCGGTACCCGTCCCGGTACCACATCCGTTTCGTTGACGTATCCGTCCATGACAACCCTTCTTCCTTAGCCGGATTCGAACTTTCGGCCAACATCGTTCCGGGAACCAGAAGGAAAAAGACTGTCAACAGCAGGACCGGTATGCTGAAACGTGTATTATTTTTATGCCATGCGCTCATCGTTTATGTGTCCGCGTGCTGTCTCGAAAAACTATGGCCACTTCCCGTATTAATTTACATTTTTCTTTTCCGCCCGTTTTGCCCTTCTCGGGTTTTTGCGATTATTCAACAAAAATCCTTTAGTAAAATACGGGAAGTGTCCCTCTATTTCTCCGCAAGACAGCTCCGCATATTAAGGAGGGGCAACCCCTGCGGACTATGGCTTTCGGCTGGCTGGCCTATCCCCTTAAGCTTTTAATTACTTCTTGCACGCTCTACGTGTTTTAATTTTTCTGCAAATTCTCCACGTAGAATAGCCCAACAATAGCAAATACCCACCTGATATAGCACCGAATAAAACCCGATTGTGGATATATTTTTGCATGTATAAATATGGGATTATGCCTAAAGTAAAAATCCCTATTCCTGCGCCAAATCTGGCTGCTATAGTTATAAAGGAATGCTTTCTATTGAGGAAAATTATCACTATAATAACTATTAGCCATACTCCATAATTAAAAATATCTAATGCAAAATCCATTAAATACAAGCTCCTTATTTGTAGTGCCTATTATATACCACATAACGT
>Ga0222656_1000156_pt1 | contig 34277 bp, 30 predicted proteins | sample AntAcemetagen472_FD_179808 | JGI IMG/M metagenome (GOLD analysis project Ga0222656, IMG submission 179808) | Saline water microbial communities from Ace Lake, Antarctica - #472 | ecosystem: Environmental > Aquatic > Non-marine Saline and Alkaline > Saline | place: Antarctica: Ace Lake... | reverse complement strand
CATTTCATAACTTTAACCCTATGAGTGAAAAGTTGTTTTGTTGTTACTGTTTGTGGAAACTCAATAATAGCAAAACTCTTTCACTCTGAGGGTTTTTTTTTAGGCTGAAAATCGCTCAGCTTAGGTGTAATTTAATTACTTTGCACTGCCAATGTTGCTATTTTGCTGCGCCTAAATGGAGCATTGACTCTGCGATCCCCTGCAAAAAACAGGGTTTTCGGTCAGCCACTAGTTAGTAAGACTTTAAAAAAAAGATTTTTTGAAGAATGGAGCTTGTAAAGCTATTGTTGCGATCAGAAAGCGTTTATAATATACTTTCAATCTGTAGATAACAGTTTATATAATAATTTATTTGAAAAGGAGTTTGTTCTATGGGTAAGAAAGGGCTAATAATTTATGATACGATCTACTCTTCAACGATAGAGGTTTCTTTCTGGCTTAAAGCGCTGATCGGTGAAGATCAGCATGTTGATGTGAAGCATCAGGACCAGGTGATTACAATTGCTTCATACGATTACATTATCATCGGGAGTTATACCCGGATGGAAAAGCCTTCAAAAAGAACACTGGCTTTTATTGAAAAAAATAAAGAGATGCTTTCTCAAAAACAGGTGGCCTATTTTCTGACCTGTGGTGACACTGATGAGACCGGGGTTTTGAAAGTGCCTGGCCAGAAAGCGCATTTGATCGGCGGAAGAAATTATTTAATTGATACCCTTAAAAAATATCCGCAAATCAAACCCATTGCTATTGGCGGATTTGGTGGTCGTCAGGTTATGCCCAGTCTTGGAAGGTATGATGCGTTTACCATCTTTCTGGTGGGTAAACTCGCAAAAGAGGGACAGCCCTGGGAGGGTTTGGATATATGGGAATCTCTTGTGCCGGAGCGGGTTGAGGTCTTTGCAAATGAAATCAGGGAAAGGATTCTTGGACTTCCTCCAAGGGTGGATGCTGCAAAAATGCGCGGATACTGGACATCGCTTCAGCCCGGAAAGGCAGAAGATGCAAACCGGCTTAAATATACGCCCAAAAAAGTAAATGAGCAGTCCAGTACAAATAAAATATTTTTTCATCGTTCACGCATAAAATCAGGTCTTGAGGACACAAAAGCGTTGATTAAGGAATGGGCATCAGGTTCTGATATGGTGCTTAATGAAGTAACGGTATCATCATTTAACACCTACTATCATGCTGTGAAAAAATATGGGGGGAAAGAGATCACCCTCCATGTGGTTGTTTCAGATATGTCTGATGATCCGGGCAATATCCATGTTTCATTCCGTTCCTGGGACAAACCAGCGGCAAGAAAAGGTGCTGAGGAAGATATCATAAAGGCCGAGGAACTGTTGTGGTCAGGCGGCATAAAAGTGGAATAGGAGAGGTGGATGTTTTAAATAAATTTGTAATAGGCAGGGTGATGAACCCTGCCTATTTTTATGGGAAATCAGCTTTTATCTTAAACCAAATTATTGACTCCTGTTAAAAATTGATATAAAATTAATCTAATAAATGCTTGAAAATACTTTGAATTGTTTGGAGTTTCTATTGTGAATAAAAATGTAGATCTTAATAAATTCCCTGAAGAAATAAGAGAAAAACTAATCCCTGATTATTCAGGTGATGTTGCATATGAGTGTATCGGTTGCGGAAAAGAATTTGATGTTGATCAGTTTCTTTATACCTGTCCGGAATGTAAAAGTTTACTGCGGCTGAATGACAGGAATTTTGATTCCCTTAAACGTACAAGCGGTAAGGTCTGGCGGGATATATTCGATTATAGAAAGATGCTTAATCTTGAAGCTTTAAAGGGTGTCTTTTTGTTTAAGGAAATGCTCTTTCCAACCATACCCCTTGATGATGTTATTTATCTCGGTGAAGGACACACTCCTATCGTAAGAGCAAATCCTGACCTTCAAAGTATTGTGGGTATGGATTTTCATGTGAAAAATGACGGGCTAAATCCTTCTGCCAGTTTTAAGGACAGGGGAATGGCAAGTGCGATAAGCTATATTAATTATTCGATCAAAAGCAGGGACTTAAAGGAGGTTCTGGGAATATGCGCTTCGACCGGAGATACCTCGGCAGCAGCAGCCCTTTATCTCAGCTATCTCGATAAGAATATTGTTAAATCCGTGGTGCTTCTTCCTAAAGGAAAGGTGACCCCTCAGCAGCTTTCTCAGCCGCTTGGAAGCGGAGCAATCGTGATCGAGGTGCCGGGTGTTTTTGATGACTGTATGAAGGTTGTGGAGGAGCTGGCAGAAGGGTATCAGGTTTGTCTGTTGAACTCAAAAAATCCTGTGCGTATTATGGGCCAGAAATCATATGCTTATGAAATAGCACAGCAGCTTGATTATCATGTGAAAGACCTGGTCGTAGTTGTTCCGGTTGGGAACGCGGGTAATGTAACCGCTATTATGGAAGGCTTTCTTGACCTTTATCGGCTTGATATTATATCTGAGCTGCCGCTTATCCTTGCTGTTCAGAGCAACCATGCAAATCCTGTATACAAATGGCGAAGGACCGGCGAGTATGTTCCCATGAAGGTAAGACCCAGCGTGGCTCAGGCTGCCATGATTGGTGATCCTGTTTCTTTTCCCAAGGTCAAAAAACTGGTTAAGGAGCATTACAAAGATATTTTTCTGTCAGTTGATCTTGAGGAGAAGGATATTATGGAGGGGATGCTTGAAGCCAATCGCCATGGACATGTTGTCTGTACTCAGGGAGGAGAGTCTATTGCCGGGCTTAAAAAGGCTCTTTCCCAGGGAATGGTTAATAAAAACCAGAATGTGATTGTTAACTCCACTTCGCATCAGTTGAAGTTTTCCAATTTTCAGGAGATGTATTTTAACGATGCATTTCCTGCAGCCTATGAGATTAAGTCTAAGGACAGGCTGGTGAATAAACCCGTGTATCTCGGTGCCTCTTCTCAGGAAATTGCAGACTATCTTAACCTGAAGAAAAAATAGGGGTGGTTGTAACGAAGATATTCATTGTAGACAACAGTCCTGTGGTTACCCTTCTGATGAATGAGATACTTTCTTCTGCTGCATAATAGGCACCCGTGATTGAGGACAGCACCACTTTTCTGAGGGTGCTTTGCATGTCTCTGCAGCATGTAAACATGTCTCCGTTAAGCTATAAGATAGTGCGCCAGGCATAAATAGGATGAGCATATAAACTGTAAATATTAATGACTCTGGGGATCCCTGTTTTATTATTTATGAAGCAAGGTCCGGCTCTACTTTTCTTGCAAATAACCTTATTGAAAAAGCTGTTATCCTTTCAGCGGGTATCGGTTCCAGACTAAAGGAATATACCAGAAATAACCCAAAATCACTTGTGCAGATTAATGATAAACCGCTGCTTCAGTATCAGCTCGACGCATTGAGAAATGCAGGAATAAACGATATTATTTTAGTAACAGGTTTATTTGTCAGAACAGATCCAAGCTTTTATAAATAATAAATATCATGTTATCCGTAATAATATTTTTAGCTAAACGAATAGTATCTATTCGTTATGGCTTGCGAAAGAGTTGTTGTATGGGCAAGAATTTCTGCTGTTAAACGGAGATTTTGTCATCGGTGCTGAAGTGATCAAAGATTTGGTTGAATGTGATTTTAGAACAGCATCTTTAGTCGATAATGAGAAATTACTTCAGGATGGAGAAATGAATGTCAGGGTTAAAAATAACACGATAACTCAATTTAGCAAGGATGTTAAGGCACGTGATGCTCAGGGAGAAAGTGTTCAAATCACCAAGTTCAGTTTTGATGATTCTGCCCGGCATTTTGATCGAATTGAAGCTTTGATAACAGAAAATAAAACTGATTTATACCCGGCTTCAGCATATGACAAAATAATTGAAGAATCCTGTATGAGACCTGTTTACACGAATGGAAAAATTTGGTTTGAAATTGATACGGTTTCAGATCTTTTGGCGTGCAGAGCATATTTTGAAAACAGTTTGAAAGAAAATCCATTATAAAACATTAATTCTATTATAGAGATAAAGATGAAAGATCTGAATATATTTCCTTCAAATGAACATATAACTCCTGAGGTAGTAAAAAATCCGCTTGGAGACAAGCTGCTTTTAAAAAGCAGGTGGTATCTTTATATAAAGATCCTTCTCACTGTTGCAAAGTATAAACCCTATGCTTTAAGGGGTGAGTATGATCGGGCAATGTGGGCAAACAGCAGTTTTGAAACTTTAAAACTAATTGAATCCTGCGGGTGCAGGTTCAATATCACAGGACTTGACAATATCCGGCTTAATCCTGATGAGCCGATGGTCATAGTCTGTAATCACATGAGCACTCTTGAAACAGTCGTGTTCCCGGCTATTTTTGCCTCCATGAGAGAGGTGACTTTTGTGATAAAGGATTCGATCATGAAAAATCCCATGTTTAGAGATATTATGGGTAACCGGAATCCCGTGGTTGTGTCCAGGATAAATCCAAGAGAGGATTTAAAGACGGTTCTTAAAAAAGGTACTGAGCTTTTGAAAAATGGGATTTCTGTTATTATCTTTCCGCAAAGTACCCGGACAACGGATTTTAAGCCTTCAGAGTTTAATTCCCTCGCAGTTAAGCTTGCCAGAAAAGCCGGAGTGAAACTAATGCCTGCGGCAATAAAGACCGATTTCTGGGGTAATGGTAAGATAAGCATATTTAAAGAATTTGGTCCTCTGCACCGCGACAGGCCTGTTTACATGGATTTTGGAGAACCTTTCCCCATAGCAGGTAATGGAAATGAAGAACATAAGAGAGTTGTTGCTTTTATCGAAGCGCGGTTAAAAAAATGGGCTATCCAGTCCGGCTTATAATAATCTGACCTTTTCCCTTCACTGTTTTCCTTTTATAAAAATATCCATCTGTAAAAGCACATGGCAGGAAGTATTATGAGTATAAAAATAACTGTATTTAGTGCAAACAGGCTGGATGCCATTTTCGCATCAAGGTTAAATAAGACTGAGGTGACAACGGAAAAGACAGCAGCCGGCATGAAAGCCTGTATCATTATGACAGCCATTACAGCGGGATCAGGTCTAATGAAAGTCAAAAGGATGAATGTGACTAAAGGTACAGCCAAAAATTTTATTATGGCAAGTGAGAGATGCTCTTTTTTAAGACTTTTAATTTTAAAATTTGTGAAATTTATTCCAAGTGACAGATAGTAAAGGGATATTGATAAAAGAAGTAATATCTCTACAGGAAAATAAACATCCGGTCGTTTAATGCCAGAGGCTCTAAGCATAATTGTGAATAGCATTGCAAAAAGCGGCATATTGTTAGGATCGAATATTATCTTTTTGATAGTGCTGCTTTGTAAGGATAACTTTTGTGAAGCTATTTTTGCGGATGGAAAGATAAATCCATACACATATGGTATAAAATAAAGTACAAGGATGATTGAAAGCCCAAGACCTTTCTCGCCCAGGAAGAAGTAGCACAGAAATCCGCCCATGGTAAAACCATGATTTGCAAGTGAAGCGCTGATCAGAAAGGTCTGTTTTTTTATTCCTTTTATTTTTAGAAAAGCAGAGAAACAGATTCCGAGCAGGAGTCCAAGAATAGCGAGAAAAAGACCTGCAAAAGGAAGCAGGATCAGGTCGGGCGTAAATTCCAGATCCCATATGCACCAGATAATAATTAGAGGTTCTATCACCATTATATTTGAACGCAGCATTATTTTTGTGGTGTTTTCCGGGTTTTTAAATCTGTTTTGAGTCAGCCATCCGATAATAAACGGGACAAGGATTGTGATTTGGAAAAGAGTGAATTTTAAAATTGCTGACATGCTTTTAGCTGACTGGAGATGTTTGCAGGCCTGTTGATGTCTTGGATTGAAATACGATTTGCCTGTTCTTTATCATTATCTATTTCAAAAATAATATTTGCAAGGATATAAAGTTGACATATTTTCTATTATAAAGAGATAATAGTAAACAAAACAATAAAAATCAGCAGGTAATCTTCAGCATCACTTTTGGAGGATTTAAGATGAAGACAGTGACCCTTGGAAAAACCGGTATTAAAACCGCAGAATTCGGTTTTGGAGCCATGTATCTTCCCCGTGCATCACTGAAAGAGTCCGACCGGATGATCTCCCGTGCACTTGATCTTGGCGTAAATTATTTTGATACGGCGTCTGCTTATCAGGACAGTGAGGAAAAACTGGGCAGGGTTCTTTCAGGGAGTGACAAAGATTTTATTATTACCTCACGTTCAATTTCCTACAAGATGGGTCTTGATGCATTTAAAAAGGATTTTGACCAGAGTATGAGCCGTCTGGGGCTTGATGTTATAGATTTTTACGGGTTTCATGCGGTGAACCAGCCGGATGAACTTCAAAAAGTTATGGAAGGACCTCTGGACTTTTTAAAACAGCAGAAGGATCAGGGAAAGATTAAGCATATCGCAATTACAGGACATAATGTGGTAACAATGATCGATGCGCTGAAGACCGGTGAGTTTGAGATGGCGATGTTTCCTTTTAATGTGATCGAAAGAGAGCCGCTTGACGGGCTTGTTGACCTTGCTTCCGAGCTTGGGGTGGCAACATCTGTAATGAAGCCGATGGCCGGAGGGGTTATCGAAAGCAAGGATCTTTCTTTAAGATTTTTCTTTGATTATAAGGCCGGGGTTGTAACGCCGGGGATGGCCTCTGTAAAAGAATTTGAAGAGAATTATGATATTTTTGACAAAAGAGAACCTCTGTCCGCTTTAGAGCTTAAAGCGCTTGAGGATGAAGTTTCTGTTATGGGGAAGGATTTTTGTAGAAGGTGTTCCTACTGTATGCCGTGTCCAAATGGTATTATGATCCCTTTTGTTCATATGATCCACATGAAGTGTTTTGAAAAAGAAATGGATGATAGTGTTGCCTATACCCTTAAACTGGGACAGCAGATGAAGCCTGCTCTTGAAAAATGTGATGCGTGCGGCAAGTGTGTTGAAAAATGCCCTTATGATCTGCCCACCCCTAAACGGGTTAAGGAGTTGTTGGCTCTTTTGAATGGGTCGGTCTAAAAGGGGAAGGGCTGATCAGCAGGTATTGGTTCTGCTGTGCTGTATGATAGGCTGCGCGGAATCAGTCCCCCTGTTTTTTTTGAGCCTGCTGTAGCTGAAGTATTTTTCGGGGTATTTTCCATCTTCTGTGAATCCAGCCGAACCACTGGTCAGGATATTCCCTGACAATTTTTTCCAGACAATCATTATACTGCTGTGTGTTTGCCATCATATCTTTTTCTTTATCACCTGTGGTGATTAGCGGCAGCGGTTCCTGGATGATAATACGGTGTTTTCTAAAGCCGGGTTCTTTGACGATATACGCGGGAATAACGGCGCAGCCGGTCTTCTGGGCAAAAACAGCAGGGGCTGAATAAGTGTAGGCCGTATGATTAAAAAATTTTGCCGGCAGACCGTTTTTACCCGCATTTTGATCGTAGATCATAACAACCATGAGACCGTTTCGCAGTTTTCTGATAACATGTTTAAGACCATTTTTACTCGATATGAGATCCAGATGGGCAATTTTCTCTCGATTTTTGATGATAAAATTGTCTATCAGGGGATTTTTAAGCGATTTATAAACAGTTGATGCATTTTCAAGTTTTGAACCGAAAAAATAGCTTGCAAGTTCCCACATGCCCAGATGAGGGCCGAGTAAAATAACCCCTTTTCCTTTTTTGAGTGCATTTTCAAGGTTGTCCAGGCCGTCCACCCGGATATTTTTTTCGATGTCATCTTTTCTGAAGATAATGGATTCAATTGCGGCTTCTCCAAGCATCTGAAACAATTTATTGATTGTTTTTTCTCTTTCTTTGAAAGATATCTCATTGCCGTAAGCCAATTGAAGATTGTTATGGGCGAGTTTTTTTCTTTCTTTTAGAAAACAGGGGGATAGTCCTCCTATTTTCCGGCCCGTTTTAACAGCCATGTTTTTGGGAAGCAGTTTGATAAGGAAGATGAAGCTTCTTAGTGCAAAATATTCGATGATATGTTTGGGTTGCATGAAAAAATTACCAGAAGATTTTGCCGACCGTATACATGAGGCCTGAGATAATAATTAATGCTGTCGTGGCCAGGCAGAGTCCGATAACGACCATGATAACGGTGCCGGCTATTTCAACTATCATTTTTTCTTGATAAGACAGCATGTCTTTTTTAAAGTGCTGTTTTATCCAGGCGACAATTTTTTTTGATTGCTTCGGGAAAGCCGTTTTTCTAAAACCGTTAGAAATAAACCAGATGGAAAGATAAAGAAGCCATATGATGGAAAAACCGATCAGGAAACATAAAAGTCCGTTCTGGATATGGTTGTGCATGCGGGTCGGGTTGAGTACGAGTAGAAACACCAGTCCTGATACTATGGAAAGTATAAATGATATTTTTAGACGGTTTTCATGTGCCTTCATATGAAAGATGTAAAGTAGGGTTGATAGTTGTTTGAACCTGTCGCTTGGGTCTCACAGGTTAAGATAAAAGTTCCGGTAGCTGGTTTATACCGTATCATTTTTCATGCCATGTTGATATTATAAAATATTTTGAATAAAAATAAAACACGTTTTATCGGTAAAATAAAAAAGTTTTTGGAAATAAAAATTTTTTTATTTTATTTTAAAATAACTCTTGACTTAAGTAGCCGTTCTAATTTATCTTAGACAATCTTCTAAAAAATCACTTTAAAAATTAAATATTCAGAAACAAGTCAATTGTGAAACAATCTCAGCTAATTGAAAAGACTATTGAGTATATGCCCGTAATTTATCTGACGAATTCGATGAAAAAATTATTTAGTCAGAGCAGAAAACTGGTGGAAGAAGACAGCTCTTCAATTTTGATAAATGGTGAAAACGGAACGGGTAAAGAACTGCTTGCAAAGAGTATCCATTACAATAATTCACCCAGCTCGCCTTTTGTTACAATTAATTGTGTTAACCTCCCCTTTGATCATTTTGAAGAAAAGGTAGACAAATGTATCTCTGCTTTTGCAGAGGATATTGGTCAGGTCTATGACCTTAATGATGGTCATAAATCAACCCTGTTTCTGAGGAATATTGGAAAGCTGGAATGTAATGTACAACTGAGTCTTTTTAATCTTTTAAAGGAAAGACTTGCTGAACTGTCAAAAAATGCCAATAAAAAACAGGAGAGTGTTCAGCTGATCATCTCCTGTAATCAAAACAGTATCTCCGATGATGAATGCAGTGAGACGCACAGAAATGCCTCTGCTGTATTTAATCCATCAGAGATCGATATCCTTCCGTTAAGGGACAGAGTGGAAGATGTACAGCCCCTGGCTACTTTTTTTACAGATAAGTTTTCCAAGGAATACGGGAAAGAGATCGGCGGGATCCACAGTTCAGCATTAAATGTTCTTGAAGCCTATCAATGGCAGGGTAATGTAAGTGAATTAAGGGATGTTATTGAAAATGCCGTGCTTCTTTCAAACGGTCTGCTTCTGGTTGAGGAGGATGTGCGTTTTAATATCTCTAAAAAATCAATAGCTCTGGAAAGCTTCTTAAGCAGGGAAGATTTTTTTGCTCTGGATGAGATTGAAAGTATATATATCCAGACTGTTCTGAGACGGGTGAATAACAATAAGGCAAAGGCCTCAAGAATCCTGGGGATATCAAGAAATACCCTGCAGCGCAAACTTATCTCTTTTACCGAGGCAAATAAAAAGACAAAAGTGTCAAAAAAGATGAAAAACCAGCCCCTTCTTTTCTAAATTTTATCTATAAGGACTGCTTCACAGTATTCATCCCACAGTTTTTCTTTGGTATTTTTTTGAATAATAAATTCCCAGGGCAAGATTTCACTTAAATCTCTTTCGCGGTATACGTAAAAATCCGGATTTATATCTGTTTCCTTTAAGGCTTTTGTCCAGTTGCTGTTATTGTTAAAGGCTTCAATCAGGATCCTGCTGACTTTCCTGTCTCCCCGGCTTAATAGTGTCTGGATGTAGCCCCATTTGGGAAGGTCAAAGTTTACTTTGATTTTCCTTTCTTTTTTCAGGGCGTTGCTGATCTTTTTCAATTTTTGCTTTAATTCTCTGAGATTACAGTAGGGACTCCACTGGAAGGGTGTGAAAGGCTTTGGGATAAACGGGTTGATGCTTAGCGTGATCTGGTTTAGCCATTTTTCATTTTTTGCTTCATTGAAATAGGTGTGTTTTATCTGTTTGGTAAGATCTATGATGGCTTCAATATCAGCGCTTTCTTCAGTTGGAAGGCCGATTAAAAAGTAAAGTTTTATATTCGGTACTCTTTGGCGTGAAAGTACTCTTGCGGCATTCAGTATCTGTCCAAGAGACAAATCTTTACGGATGATATCCCTTAATCTCTGAGATCCGGCTTCAGGTGCAATGGTGAAGGTTTTGTGCCCGCTCTTTTTTAGAAGGGAAACTGTTTTATCGCAGATTTTATCAGCCCGCAAGGATGAAAGAGAAACAGCCTTGTTTTTATCCGTGATAAATTCAAGGATCTCTGTGAGGTCGGGATGGTCGGAAACGGCCGATCCAAGCAGCCCGATTTTACCGGTATTTTCAAGAAGAACATTTATTTCATTCTGGATTTCTGTCTTGTTCCTCAGCCGGTAAGGCTGGTAAACATTCCCTGCAGCACAGAACCTGCAGTGCCTTGGACAGCCTCTGCTTACCTCCACCAGCGCCATATCCGAGAACGCTGTTTCATGTGTTGATATTGCTGATGAGGCAGGAAAAAGGTTGAGGTTTCCAGGAGAACTGTACTTAATCTTATCCGGATAGCCTTTTTTTGGATTAAAATCTTTTATCTGTCCGTCAGGTTTGTAGGACACTTCATAGCCTGAGGGAATATATATCCCCTTTATTTTTGCAAATTGTTCAAGGTCCGGTTTTTTCCATTTTCTGTACGCATGTTCTTCTCTTACGGTACTCAGAAAAGTTTCCAGTATTTCCTCTGCTTCCCCGATAAAAAACATGTCAAAAAAATCAGCAATAGGCTCCGGATTTAAAAAAGATGCGATTCCTCCGGCAATGATTAAAGGGTGTCGTTCATTTCGTTCACTTTGTAAAAAAGGTATATTTGAAAGATTGAGTATTGAAAAGATATTTATGTAGTCATTTTCAAATGTGAGTGAAAAAGCAATTATATTAAAGGAGCTTAGCGGTCTTTTTGTTTCAAAAGACAGAAGCTTTGGGTTTTTATGCTGCTTTCCGGCCGATTTATGGTCCGGCAGGAAAAATCTTTCACAGCAGATATCCTTTGATAAGTTAAACGCCCTGTAAAGGAACTGGTAACCGAGATTTGACATCCCCACATGATAGGTGTTTGGAAACACCAGGGCAATTTTTATTCGGCCTTCAATGCTGAGAGGGCTAAAAAGAGTTTCATTTTCCGGAGTGATATTTTTTTTGATCAAATTGATGGCATGCATATGCCCCATGCCTGACTGAGGTTTCTGCCAGGCACGGGGAAGTATTGTCGGTTAGATGCTTCTCTGATTTCTGACAAATGTGGGAATATCATATTCACCGTCATCTGTGAACTCACTTATGATTGTCCCGATCTTAATAACATTTGCGGGTGTTGGCCGTTCATTCTGAAGACTCTGTTCCTCTTCATCTTCTAATTTCTGAGTCATTATATCATTTTTTACTTCTCTGATGTAATCGTTTCTTTCTTTTTTGTTGTTTTCAAATCCAGTGGCAATGACGGTTATCTGGAGGTTTTCTCCTAAAGACTCATCAATGGCTGCGCCAAAAATTATATTGGCATCTTCATGTGCTTCTCTTTGTATGAAATTTGTTGCTTTTTCAACATCCATGAGTGAAAGAGAGCTGCTTGCTGTTATGTTGATGAGTATTCCCTTTGCCCCTCTTATGGTGATGTTGTCCAGCAGAGGGTTTGATATTGCTTTTCTGGCTGCGTCTGCAGCCCTGTTTTCACCGCTGCTTATGCCGATGCCCATGAAAGCCATACCCATATTAGACATAATTGTTTTTGCGTCGGCAAAATCAAGATTTATCAGACCCGGAACATTGATCAGGTCTGAGATTGATTTTATGGCGTGCAGCAGTACTTCGTCAGCCAGTTTAAATCCCTGAAGAAGTGTGGTTGTTTTTTCTGCCAGAGAAAAAAGCCTCTGGTTCGGTATGACAATAAGTGAATCGACGTTTTCTGTCAGTTCTTTTAAGCCGGCTTCGGCAACATTTTTTCTTCTTTTTCCTTCCAGATCAAATGGCTTTGTTACTACCGCAACGGTCAGTGCACCGATTGTTTTTATAGCTTCTGCAATAACAGGCGAAGCGCCGGTGCCTGTTCCGCCACCCATTCCGGCGGTAATAAAAACCATGTCAGCATCATTTAATGTCTCTTTTATCCTGTCTATATCTTCAAGTGCTGCCTGCTTTCCTATCTCAGGGTTGGCGCCGGCACCCAGACCCTTTGTTATTGATTCTCCAAGCTGGATCTTAACTGCGGCTTTACTGGTATCAAGGACCTGCTGATCCGTATTTGCGACTATGAATTCAACGCCTTCAAGGCCCGCATCAATCATGGTGTTAACTGCGTTGCATCCTGCACCTCCGACCCCGATTACTTTTATAGTGGCTGATTTTTTGTTTTGATCAAATTCAATTTTCATTATATTCCTCCGTTGTTTTGTTTTTATTAGAAAGCTTCTGAGAACCAGTCTTTTATTCTTTGAAATAAATTAAGCAGGCTCCTTTTTTCTCCTTTTTTGTTGAAACGGTTTATGTTTCCCTTTGAAGCAAACTGGATCATTCCGGTACCTGCGGCATAGACCGGATTTTTAACTTCATTTATTCCCTCTATATTAATTGGACTTCCGATTCTTACCGGCATCTCAAGTATGTCCTGTGCTTCTTTGGCAATGCCTTTTAGTAAAGAGGTTCCTCCGGTTAAAATGACGCCTGCAGGCAGAAAATCCATGTATCCTGCTTCTGTGATCTCTTTTTTAATAAGTTCGAAAGTCTCATCAACTCTTGCTTCTATAATGCGTGCAACCGTCATTTGTGAGATGACCTGCTTTTTCTTGTTGCCGATATTTGTGGTCTCAAGAATGGCGTCGTCCGGGATCTCAAGGCTTGAAGCATTACCGTTTTTTTTCTTTATTTCTTCCGCTTCTGAAATCGGTGTTCTTATTCCTATCGCAATATCAGAGGTAATATGATCTCCGCCAATAGGTATACTCGCGCAGTGCCTGACTGTCCCTTTGATAAAAATTGCAATGTCTGTTGTTCCGCCGCCTATATCAATTAAAACGCTCCCAAGCTCTTTTTCATCTTCTGTTAAAACGGATTCAGCTGATGCAAGGGGCTTAAGTATAAGTTCCTGTACTTTTATTCCATTTTTATTGACGCACTTTACAATGTTTTGGACTGAGGATATTGCGCTGGTAATGATATAGGCACGTGCTTCAAGCCTGACGCCCGACATTCCCAGGGGATCTTTTATACCTCCGTGATCATCCACCAGAAACTCCTGTGGAATGATATGAATCACTTCCCGGTCAATCGGAATGACGATGGCTTTTGCAGCATCAATGGCACTGACGATGTCGCTGTTTTTTATCTCTTTGCCTTTTACGGCGACGACGCCGTTATTCTTAAAGCCTTTTATATGCCCGCCTGCGATCCCGACAACAGCAGTGCTTATGTCAATACCTGTCATTGCTTCTGCTTCTTCAAGAGCTGTTTTTATGGAGTCGACGGTGCTGTCCATATTGATTATCTGACCTTTTTTTATGCCCAGGGAGGGATAGGAACCGACGCCAATGATGTCGACACCCTCACGGCTGATCTCGCCGATGATCACGCTTATTTTGGATGTGCCGATATCAATGCTTGCTACTGTCCTGTTTTTTCTTCCCATATATCTCATCCTCTTTGAAAACACTTCAGGTCTATTTTTTTAAAGCAGAGCTAAATCGTTATGTATGCTTTTTCCGTAGATTGAATATTTATGCTTTTTGCTGCCAGGCCTTTACTGGTGAGGTCGTTGTTTATTTTTTGTAAAAGTGAAAGTTTGTCACCGAAATTGTCAAATCCAAGGCTTGTTTTTATGCTTCCCCTATAGTTTGATATTGTCAGACCAAAAGTTTTATTCATTACAATTGTAAGATCATTTTTAATCATGCTTTTGTTTTGCATGATTTTAATCAGCTCAAGGGCTGAATCTACCATCCGGCCGGTTTCGTTTTGTTTTGAAATATCTTTTTTGGTAATACCTGTTATTTTGGGTAAAGAGATTTCTTTTTTTGAGGCCTTCTTAAAAATGATTCCGTTTTTGTCAATGAGATAATAATTATCAAGTTTTATTACGGCGATTGGATCATGTTCTTCTATTATGATTTCTATGGTATCTGGAAGCTTTTTTTTAATAACAGATCTGTATATCCATGGGTCGGATTCAAGCTTTTGTGAACCGTTGACGAGATCTGCTGAAAAAACGGATGCTCCTTTTTTAACTCCGGATAAAGAGATTATCTTTTCCCGGGAATATTTTGTCAGTCCGGACACCTTAATGTGCTGTATCCTGAAAAAACCCAGTTTTTGTACCTGGCTGTATCCATAAGCTGTAAGAACTGCAGAAGATAAAACAATAGCAATAATACAACTGTAAAGAAGTGATGATTTAAACCTTTGCAGGTCTTTTTTCTTTCGGATCTTTCTTTTTCTTTTGTTGGGCAGCTTCATTATACTCTCTTATTCAGCGTTTATTTTTATGCAGCGTTGCTTGAAGAAGTATTTTTTCAACCAGGCTTTCGAAAGAAATGCCGGCTTTTTTTGCAGCTTTTGGAAACAGACTGGTTTCTGTCATTCCCGGTATGGTATTTATCTCCAGGATGCAGGGCTCATTTTGTTCGCTTAAGATAAAGTCGACACGTGCTGCGCCGCAGCAGTTAAGTGCTTTGTATGCTCTGACTGCCAGGTCCTGAATGGTTAATTCCATGTTTTTGTCCATTTTGGGTTCGACTATATATTCAGTAGCGCCGGTTGTGTATTTTGACTGATAATCATAGAAACCGCTTTTAGGAATGATCTCGATCAGGGGGAGAGCCTCCCCGTTTAGTACAGCGGCGGTCAGCTCTCTTCCCTGAATGAATCCTTCAACAATTATTTCACTGCTGCATTCAAAGGCGGCAGAAAGTGCGTTTTTTATTTCCTTTTCTTTTTTTACGATGCTGATCCCTATGGTTGATCCTTCCTCAGACGGTTTTATGACGAAGGGCAGGGGAATATGGATCTTTTCCCTTATGGCGGCTATATCTTCTTTTTGTAATGTGAAAGCCTGGAAAAGGGGCGTCGGAAGGCCGTGATAATTGAAGATTTTTTTTGATACCTCTTTATTCATTGAGACAGCACTTGAAAGCAGTCCTGATCCGGTGTAGGGGATCTTTGCGATCTCAAGAAGCCCCTGTATCGCGCCGTCTTCACCCAGCATGCCGTGAAGAGCGATAAATGCTGTTTCAATACCGGTTTGTTTAAGGGCCTCCGCAATATTCATGTCAACGTCTATTGCAGCAGCGTGGTATTTTTTTTTGATAAGTGCGTCAAGGATCGACGAACCGGTTTTTAGTGATATCTCTCTTTCAGCGGACATTCCGCCCATGAGGACACCGATTTTTTTCATCTGAAATTCTTTTTTCAGATATTTTGTTTCTTCCATGTTTTACTTCCGGTTTAAAGCATGTTTATTACATTTTCTCCAGACATCCAGACATTTCCCGCTCCCATGGTAAGGAAAAGGTCATTTTTCTTAAGGTTGTCACGAAGATATTCTTCCGCATCAGTCAGTGAGGGGATAAACGTTACGTCCTTGTGCCCATACTGTTTGATGCTCTGATAAAGTTTTTGAGAACTTACGCCCTTAATCTGTTTTTCACCTGCTGCGTAAATGTCAGTCACGATAAGAACATCCGCCTCATTAAAGGCTGACATGAACTCCTTAAAAAGGTCCCGGGTTCTTGTGTAGCGGTGAGGCTGAAAAAGAACAACAACCCTGCCTTTCGCTGCTTTTTTTGCTGCTTTTAAGGTCATTTTTATTTCTGTCGGATGATGTGCATAATCATCGACCCAGGTAATGCTGTTTTTGACGGCACAAATCTCAAACCTTCTGTGAATGCCCTTAAATTCCGCCAGTGCTTTTTTAATTGTTTTAAACGGTACATTAAGTTCAAGCCCGACCGCGACAGCAGCAAGAGAATTACATACATTGTGTATTCCGGGCATGCTGAGTTTTATGGTGCCCAGCTTTTTATCATTAAGGTATACGCCGAACTTTGAGCTGTATCCGTCAAAATCTATATCCCGGGCACGAAGGTCAGCCTGTGATGAACATCCGTAGGTCAGTATCCTTTTTTCCATTCTTGGAATTAGACTCTGGAGATTTTCATTATCCATGCAGATTATGGACAGGCCGTAAAAAGGCACCTTGTTTAAAAATTCTACAAAGGTCTCTTTTATTTCATTTAAGTCGCTGTAGAAATCCAGATGTTCACGGTCAATATTTGTAACCACTGCAATCGTGGGCGGCAGTTTTAAAAAAGAGCCGTCGCTTTCATCTGCCTCTGCTACCAGGAAATCCCCCTGTCCGAGAAAAGCGTTTGTGTTTGTTTTGTTAAGTTTACCGCCGATGACAACCGTCGGGTCGATTCCGCCATGTTCGAGAACTGACGCAACAAGCGATGTGGTCGTTGTTTTTCCATGGGACCCGGCTACTGCAATACCGTATTTCAGCCTCATTAATTCCGCCAGCATCTCTGCTCTCGGGATTACCGGGATGTTATATTCTCTCGCGATAACGGCTTCCGGGTTGTCGGGTTTAATTGCAGACGACAGAACAACCACGTCGGCATCTGTAATGTTCTTTTTGTCATGGCCCTTATAGATCGTGGCACCCAGAGAAGAAAGCCTTTGGGTCAGATCTGTTTTGTTAAGGTCGGAACCGCTTACTTTATATTCCAGGTTTAAAAGCAGCTCTGCAATGCCGCTCATTCCGATTCCGCCTATTCCGACAAAGTGTATGTGTTGGTTTTTTTTATACATGGCCCGTTTCTTGAATTTTTTAATTTTTGATTAAATGTATTTTTATAAGTGCTGATTCAAAAAAAATAATCGCCCTTATTAATGCCGGTTTTTTCCTCACGTGATATCTCAGGACAAGCAGTTTGTTTAGCAGAAAGTGGTTAGCCTTATCTTTAATCCTGACCTTATGAACGGCGCCTCTTTCCTGGTTTCCCCTTAATCGAAAGCTTGTAGCATTCATCGGTTATCCTTTTAGATGCTTTTGGCTTAGATAGAGTTTTTGCCTGCTCTTCCATTTTCTTTATCTGCTCCGGTCTGGTCTCAAGATTTATAATTACAGACGCCAGCTTTTCTCCGCTTAGCCTTGATGATTGGATCATTACGGATGCGCCTTCTTCAACAAATGCGCGCCCGTTTTTTTCCTGGTGATTATTCGTTGCATATGGGTAGGGTATTAATATCGATGCCCTGCCGCACAAGGCTATTTCTGCAAGAGTTGACGCACCTGCTCTTGAAATAACAAGATCTGATTTCTGATAACAGGTGTAGATGTCGTCAATAAATGGCAATACGTCAGCAGAAATCTCATTTTCAGCGTAATGTTTTATAAGTTCTTTTTTATCTTTTTCTCCCGACTGATGAATAAACTTTATCCGTTCTTTAAAACTGTTTAATTTTGGCAGGCAATCGATAATAGCGTTGTTTATTTCATGTGATCCCTGACTGCCTCCGATCACCAGAATGTTAAAAGAGGTGTCTCTTTCCGGCAGGTTGTTTTTTATAAATTCTGCCCTGATCGGAAGCCCCGATAAAATGGTTTTTTCTTTTTTAAAAAAAAGGCTGCTTTCTCTGTTTGAGATAAAAACCTTGTCAGCAATTTTACCGAGGATGCGGTTGCTTAAGCCGGGAAAACTGTTCTGTTCATGGATCGCTGTGGGTTTTCTCATTATGGTGCCTGCTATGATCGGGGGAAACGATATGTATCCGCCCAGTCCGATTACCATATCTGCCTGGAGCTTTTTTATATAATATGCTGATTTTATAAAAGAGTAAGGTATACAAAATAGTGCCTTGATCTTTTCTAAAAGACCTTTTCCCTTAAACCCTTTTACAGTTATGATCTTTAGGTCAAAACCAAGTTCCGGCAGAACCCGGTACTCAATGCCTTTTTTAGTCCCTATAAAGGTTATTCTGTTTTCAGGGTCTTTTCGCAGGAATTCCCTGGCAATGGCAATGCCTGGAAAAAGGTGTCCCCCTGTACCGCCTCCGGCAATGATGATGTTCATTTCCTCACCTTAAAATTGCACTGCCTGGAGATACTAAGAAGTATTCCCACGCTTGTAAGGTTTAGTAAAAGTGATGTTCCGCCATAACTTATAAAAGGAAGAGGGGTCCCTTTTGTGGGAACAAGCCCCATCACAACTGCCATATTTACTGTTGCCTGGAGACCAATAAGTGCTGTGATACCGAGAGCCAGATATGTTCCAAAGAGATCATTTGCACACATTGCGATATTAATGCCGCAGGCTATCAGTGTCACAAAAAGTATAATCACGGTTAAAACACCGACAAATCCGATCTCTTCGCCGATAACAGAGAGTATAAAATCTGTGTGAGGTTCAGGCAGATAGAAAAGCTTTTGAGTCCCTCTTCCAAGTCCTGTGCCCCAGAGTCCGCCGGACCCGAAAGCCAGAAAGGATTGAACGATCTGAAAGCCTGAACCGGTGGCGTTTTCCCACGGGTTCAGGAAAGCGAGAAGTCTCGTAACTCTGTAGCCTTTACAGACGATTAAAAGGGCGCCTGCTGATGCTGCAATGATGCCCATCAGAGATAAATACAGGATGGGGGCACCTGCTGTAAAAAGGATAATAAAGAATACTGATGCGAGGATGACTGAAGTTCCAAAATCCGGCTGAAGAATGATCAGGCAGCAGACCGGAATCACAAATACAAGATGAGGGAGAATCCCGATTGAAAAAGTTTTGATCTTTGAATGCTCTTTTTTTGATAAAGATGATGCCAGAAGGATGATTACGCCAAGTTTTGCCAGCTCCGAAGGCTGAAATGAAAGGGGGCCTATCCTCAGCCATCTTACGGCTCCGCCAACCTTTGTTCCTATGCCCGGTATCAGTACAAGTATTAGCATACATAAGCATAGAAACCACAGTGGATAGGCGATTTTACTAAAAAAAGAGTATGGGATCTTCATAACAAGAATCATGCATATGATTCCGCTTATCCCGAAAAGAGCCTGTTTTTTGAAAAAATAAGCATTGTCATTAAATTTTTCAGCGGCAAATATCGAGCTTGAGCTGTAAATCATAATAATGCCGAGTCCCACCAGGAAGATCGGTATAAATATCATAAAATTTTGTGTCAGGTTTTTATTGTTCATAAACCGTTTCTCTTAATGCTTTTACAGCTGTTTTAAAGATATTGCCTCTGTGAACATAGCTGTCAAACATGTCAAAACTTGAGCATGCAGGAGAAAGAAGAATGGAGCAGCCTTCTTTTGCTCTGCTAAATGCCCGGGTAACTGCTTCTTCAAGCGTATCAGCCGCTGACATTGGAACTGTTGATGCAAGTTCTTCTTTTATTCTCTTTTGGGCTTGACCGATGAGTATGAGTTCCTGAACGTTTTCTGCAATTTTATTTTTTAACGGAAGGTAGCTTCCGCCCTTGTCTTTTCCCCCTGCGATAAGAATGATCGGAGGCTTTATGCTGGTAATAGATTTAAGACAGGCGCCCACGTTTGTTGCTTTAGAATCATCATAAAAATCAATTCCCTTTAATGAATCTACAAATTCCATTCTGTGGGGAAGGCCTTTAAATGTCTGCAGTGCCTCTGTTGTTTTTTTGATCGGCAGGCCGCAGATGTTTGCTGCGGAGACAGCTGCCAGGATGTTTTCTCTGTTATGCTCTCCGGTTAAGTGAATTCCATTTTCGGCGATAAATGCTTCATCGTTCTTTTTTGTGAATCGAAACCCGTCTTTAAAAAAGGCTCCGTTTTTAATTTCTTTTTGGGTACTGAAAAAGTAAACATCTGCATTTATGTTTTCGGCCAGCGTAACGGCTATATCATCTTCCATATTAATGATGGCGGTGTCAGTTTTCTGCTGGTTTTTAAATATGTTGTTTTTTGCTGAGACATAATCGTCAAATAGATCATATCTGTCCAGATGGTCTTCGGTTATGTTTAACAGAATACTGATACAGGGTCTGAATTTATAAATTGTTTCAAGCTGAAAGCTGCTGATTTCGGCAATGATGTAGTCTGCATCCTGAACGCCTGAGGCATATTCGATCAGGGGAGTGCCTATGTTTCCGCCGGTAAAGACTTTTTTTCCGCAGGTCTCAAAAATATGCTGTAGCAGGGTCGTCGTTGTCGTCTTGCCGTTGGTTCCTGTTATTGCAATAATTGGCGTCTTGGTGAAAAGAGATGCCAGTTCTATTTCGCTTATAACCTTGATCCCGTTTGATATCGCTTTTGCTATCGGTTCTATGGTAAGCGGTATCCCCGGACTGATGATGATAAGGTCCTGCTCAGTAAATATGCTGTTTTCATGGGGACCCCTTATGGTTTTCGCGGTGCTTTGTTTGATATCTTCGGGAATTTCCGCATGTATGTTGGTGTCTGCAACGGTCAGCTGCGCGCCCTTCTGAAGTAGGAAGCGTGCGGTTGAGATACCTGTTTTACCGGCTCCTGCAACAAGAACTTTTTTCCCTGAAAGATCCACTTTACCTACCTTAATTTGAGTGTACTTATAGCAAGGAGCGCAAGCACAATGCCTGCTATCCAGAATCTTACAATTATTTTTGGTTCAGCCCAGCCCTTTAATTCAAAATGATGATGGATCGGCGCCATCTGAAATATTCTTTTTTTACGGAGTTTAAAAGAACCGACCTGGAATATTACGGAAAGGGCTTCAACCACAAAGACACCGCCAACAACGGCAAGAAGTATTTCATGTTTGGTGATAACAGCGATTGTCCCTAGAGATCCTCCCAGCGCAAGTGAACCCACATCGCCCATAAAGATCTGAGCCGGATGCGTGTTGTACCATAGAAATCCCATTGATGCGCCAACCATTGCCCCGCAGATAATTGCGAGTTCACCGGTTCCGGGTATATAGGTAACTTTAAGATATTCTGCCAGCCCGAAGTGTCCGGTGATATAAGCAAAAAGCAGATAAGTGGCGGAGACGATCAGAACAAGACCGGTGGCCAGTCCGTCAAGCCCGTCTGTTAAGTTTACTGCGTTTGATGCGCCCACAATAACAAATACAACAAAAAAAGGATAAAAAGCGCCCAGGTCCGGAAGGATATTTTTAAAAAACGGAAAACTTAAGTGCGTATTGAAATTGGGCTCCAGGTAGAGAAGAACAGCAATAACTGAAGCGACAATGATCTGAAGTGAAAGTTTCTCTCTTGCCTTGATTCCTTTGCTGTTGCCGTACTTTATTTTTTTATAGTCATCCAGAAATCCGATCGCGCCCATACCGACAAGAGAAAACAGCATTATCCATACATAATGGTTTGTAATGTCAGCCCATAAAAGAGAAGAGATGATGATGGAAAAAAGGATTAAAAGTCCGCCTGAGGTGGGCGTCCCTTCTTTTATTAGGTGGGTTGACGGGCCGTCTTCCCTGACATTTTGTGCACAGCCTATTTTTTTGAGCTTCGCAATGAAGACCGGTCCAAGCAGCAAAGTCAGGAGTAGAGCGGTTACAGTGGCATAGATTGCCCTGAATGTAATATATTTGAATACATTAAAGACCGTAAAATATTCGTGAAGCGGATATAGTAAATTATAAATCATTCTTTTGTCCTTACATCTGTGCTAAGTTGTAGCCCGGTTGTCCAGTATAGAGGTTACCACTCGTTCAAGCTGCATTCCTCTTGAACCCTTGATGAGTATGACGTCGCCTTGGGTTAACCGGTTTTTAACGCTCAGGTTAAGTTCTTGGATATTTTCTGATATACAGATTTTGTTTTCAGGCATGCCTGCATGAGCTGCGCCTTTTTTTATGAAAGGCGCAAAACCGCCGAATAAGAAAAGGTAGTCCAGGTTTGATTCCGCCGCTTTTTCACCCAGTTCTGTGTGGAATCTATCAGATTCTGTTCCCAGCTCGAGCATACTGCCCAGTATTGCAATTCTATGCGCATGCCCGGACATTTTTGACAGTTCGGTAAGAGCTGCTTCCATTGAAACAGGGTTTGCATTATAGGTATCATTTATAATGGTGATGTCTCCCGCCTGTATTCTTTCCATTCTTCCCTGTACAGGGATTGATTCTTCCAGGCCCTTTTTAATATCCTCAATGCCAATTCCCGCTGCGTGGGCGATCGATGCTGCTGCGAGATCATTTGATAAAAACAGTTTGCCCGGACGGTCTGTTTTTATATGCCTTTTTTTATCTCCGATCATAAGGTCATATTCCATGCCGCTCGTATCTTCGCTGATATTTTCAGAGCGGATGTCACCCCTTTTTATCCCGAATGAAAGTATCTTTGCAGGCGTATTGCCCTTAAGGGACGTCGCTCTGATGTCATCATTATTTATTATTGCGGTATTCCCTTGCTTTAGATGATCAAAAAGCTCTCCCTTGGCATCCTTTATGGCGTCAATGCCGTTGAAGTTTTCAAGATGAGAGGGGCCGATATTGGTGATCAGCCCTATTTGCGGTTCAGCGATTTCTGCAAGTCTTTTTATCTCGCCTTTTTCACTCATGCCCATTTCAATAATTGCCGCGTCCGGGTTACCGTCAAGCTGAAACAGGGAAAGCGGTACCCCGATGAGGTTATTCCAGTTTCCCGGACTTTTTATGGTTTTTAATTTTCTTTTGAGTATGTTAAATGCCATTTCTTTTGTTGTTGTCTTTCCGTTGCTTCCTGTTATGGCGATGATTGTTGTTGAAAATTTTCTGCGCCAAAAGTTTGCAAGGTCGCCCAGGGCTTTTAGTGTGCATTCCACCTCTATTATGCTTTTATCAGGATGTTTTTGTTTTAAATCATCCGCGATGCTGATTCCTTTTAATATAAGTGCAGCAATTGCACCGTTTTCAAATGCGCTTTGGACATAGTCATGTCCGTCATGGTTCTCGCCTATAAGCGGTATAAAAAGGCAGTTAACCGGAACTTTCCTTGAATCTGTCGATATTCCCGTTACTGTTTTTTTACAGTCCGCAGTCAGCAGATCACCTTTTGTTGCTTTTTGTATTTCAGTTATTTTCAGTTCCATAATCTTTAACCACACATCTTTAAAGCATGCATTGCTTCTTCTTTGTCATCGAAATGGGATTTCTCATTTCCTGTTATCTGATATGTTTCATGACCTTTACCGGCGATAAGGACCACGTCACCGGGTTTTGCCAGGGAAATGCCGTTTTTTATTGCGGTTCTTCTGTCCTGTACCGCAAAATAAATATTTTGTTTATTGTGAGCGGATAATATGCTTTCTTCCTTAATGAAATTTTCGTCCAGGACACCCCGCTCGATTTCTTCGATTATTTTTTCAGGGTCTTCTGTCCGGGGGTTGTCGGAGGTGATGAAAAGAAGGGTGCTGTAATGTGCTGCTATTTTCCCCATAACATGTCTTTTCTCCCGGTCCCTGTCACCGCCGCATCCGAATATTGTTATTATTTTTTGATCTGTCAGCTCTCTTATTGTTTTAAGTACATTTTTAAGGGCATCGCCGGTGTGTGCATAATCAATAAATACTTTTATGCCTTTATTGTTTGTTATTTTTTCCATTCTGCCGGGGATATCTTCTGATTTTTTTATCCCTGCTTTTATTGCTTCTGAAGATATACCCAGAGAAACAGCAGCAGCCGCTGCCGCAAGAATATTGTATATATTGAAACGCCCGATAAGTTTTGACTCGACAGAGAATCTTTTATTTGGAGTGACGATATCGGCTTTAATTCCGTTTAACGAGACTTCAATGTTTTCTCCGCGGATGTTTCCGCTGTTGATCCCGAATGTAATTGTGTCTCTTCTTATTTTGCCTATCAGGAGCTGTCCTGACGGGTCATCGATATTTATTATTGCTGTGGGATTTTTCTTGATGCTTCTGCTTAAAAGTTCTGTGAATAAAATTTCTTTGGCTTTTAAATAATCACCCATTGTTTTATGGTAATCAAGATGCTCCGGGGTCAGGTTGGTGAAAATGGCGGTGTCAAAATGGTTGTCTGAAACTCTTTTTTGTTTTAAACCATGTGAAGAAACTTCCATTACGGCATGTGTGATTCCGGAATCAACCATTTCACGAAGTATTTTTTGCAGCTCAAGCGGTCCCGGTGTCGTATGTGATGCCGTCAGGATCTGTGTCCCAAAACAATATTTGATCGTGCTTAAAAGGCCTGTCGGTAATTTTGCCTCCCTGAGTATGGCTTCTATCAGAAAGGCTGTGGTTGTTTTGCCGTTTGTGCCGGTAATGCCGATCAGGGTGAGGTCTTTTGACGGATGATCATAAAATGTAGATGCAAGCTTTGTGAGAGCTGATCTGCAGTCCGGGACAACAATGTTTGTGATCTCCGGTTTATCAAAGGGGCTCTCCGTGATAAAAGCTCTGGTTCCCTTATTGAAGGCGTCTTCGAGGAAATCATGGCCGTCAATATTTGTTCCGGGTATGGCGATAAAAAGGGTGCCCTCACCCGCGTCTTTTGAATGAACTGTGATTACGGAAATATCGGTGTCTACGTTTCCGTACAATTCCTTTTCATCCAGACCGTCTATGAGTTTTTTTAGTATCATCCCTTGATCTTATCCTTTGGTCCCGGGTTATGCGCTTCCCGCCATTTCTCATAATTATATTGAGGCTGTTTGTCTGGAGTGATGTGAAGGTAATTCAGTGTCTGCTCTATTATTCGACTGAATGCGGGAGCAGCGATGGCTCCTCCGGACTTCTTTTTTTTGGGTTCGTCTATTATTACCAGTACGGTTATTGCCGGATCGTCTGCTGGGGCAAAACCGGCAAATGAAGCGATCAGCTTTTTCCTTGAATAGATCTTAAGTTTCTTATCAATCTTTTGAGAGGTCCCTGTTTTACCTGCGACAGTGTAAGATGTGGTCTGGGCTTTCTTACCGGTTCCGTCCGTTAATACCACGCTTTTAAGCATATTTCTTACGGTCTGAGCGGTTCTTTTAGAAGTCACTCTTCTTAAAACCTGCGGGTCTGTTTCCTGAATGATCATTCCGTTGGGGCTGGTTATTTTGTCAACGAAAAACGGCTTCATATAGAGGCCGCCGTTTGCAATAGCACTATAGGCAGTTGCAAGCTGTAGTGGAGTGACGGATATTCCCTGGCCGAAGGCTATTGAGCTTTTAGTGTGTTCAGAACATCGATAGGGAAGGGGAATGAATCCGATGGCTTCCGAAGGAAACTCGATTCCGGTTTCTTCTCCAAATCCAAATTTTCTAATATGCTGATAAAAAAGTTCGCTGCCCAGATGACGGACAATTTTACTGGCGCCGATATTACTGGAATATTTGAGTATTCTTGTTACATTGAGCCATCCATGGGGATGGGTGTCATGAATAACCCTGTTTGCAATACGGTAGGATCCGTTTTCACAGAAGAAAATATCTTTGGGCTTTATGATGTTTTCTTCAAGGGCAGAGGCCATAAGAAAGGTTTTAAATGTCGAGCCTGGCTCAAATACATCTGTTATTGCCCTGTTTCTCCAAGTCTCTGATCTGTATTTTGAGAACTGGTTCGGGTTGAACAGGGGGGCAACTGCCATGGCCAGTACTCTTCCGGTTAAGGGATCCATAACAATAGCAATACCGCTTTTTGCCTCGGATACGGATATCGCAGCCTGAAGTTCTTTCTCTGCGATGTACTGGATGTTTTTATCAATGGTCAGGGTGATATCATTTCCCCGTACATGTTCCGATGTATTGATCCCTTCCGTAAAAAGTTGTCTGCCATGAGCATCCCTGTTTACGAACAGATATCTGGGTGTGCCCTGGAGTACATTTTGGTATTCAAACTCAAGGCCTTCAAGGCCTTTCGCGTCTGTGCCGACAAATCCGATCATCTGTGCTGCCAGTTCCTTGTTCGGGTAGAAGCGTTGAGATTCTTCAACAAAGCCAAGTCCTTCTATCTCAAGTTTCTTTATTTTTAAAGCCTCTGCCGGTGGGATTTGCCGTTTGATCCAGACGAATTTTTTGTTTTTACCAAATTTTTTTAATATTTCTTTATGAGATATGCTGAGAATACGCGCCATCTTAATCGCAGTTAAACTTTTAGCCTTGATTTTGTGCGGTCTTGCAAAAAGTGATTCGACTTCAATGCTCACTGAAAGTTCTGAGCCGTTTCTGTCATATATGGTGCCTCTTTTGGGCGCCAGTTCTATGTTTCTTTCACTCTGGTTTCTTATTATTTTGCTGAGTTTGTCTGCACTTAGGACCTGAAGCGAATATCCTCTGAATCCTATGATGAAAAACAGTACAAAAAACAGGAGTCCGATAAACCGGATATTTTTTATTATTTCAGAACGGTTTTTAAGCTTTACCATTTTAAAACCACTACCCGGTTGTTTTTTGCGGCAATCATGCCGAGTTTATTTTTTGCATATTTTTCTATCCGTGACGGAGCGGTAAGTGATGCTCGTTCGATTTTTAGTTTTCTGTTTTCCTGTAGATAGCTTTCCTGCGTTTTTATGGCTTCTGATATCTGGTAGCCGGTATTTAAGACGCAGATCCTTGTCCATACAAACACAAAAAAGCTCATCATTAGAATTACGCCCATAGCAATCATGAAAAAAGATGTTTTCCTGGCCTGCTCTTTATCTCCTTTAATATGCTGGCGTGCCAGAAAGTTTGTGTGAATAAATTTTCCAGAAGCTGTGGAGCTGTTTATCATCAGTGCTTATATCCTTTCAGCAACTCTTAGTTTTGCGCTTCGGGACCTTGGGTTTTCACCTATTTCTTTTTCAGAAGGGCAAATCGGTCTTTTGGTAATAATTTTTACGGTGCTTGTTTTGCCGCATACACAAATCGGTATGCTTTTGGGACAGATACATTCAGCGGCCCAGTATTTAAACCTGTTTTTAACGATCCTGTCTTCAAGTGAATGAAAAGAGATGGCACAGATTCTGCCGCCCTTGTTTAACAAACCCAGGGCGCTGTCAAGGCCTTTGTCTATTGAGTTAAGTTCATCATTGACTGCGATTCGTAATGCCTGAAAAGTTTTTGTGGCAGGATGGATCCTTTTCGGATGAAACTTCTTTGGTATTGAGGAATAGACGATGTCCGCAAGTTCTCTGGTGGTTCCGATGGATCTTTCTTCGAGGTTTTCTTTTATTCGGAGGGCTATTCTCTTTGCCCAGCGTTCCTCACCGTAATTGTGAAGGATATCTTCGATTTCTTTGGCAGAAAGCTTTATTAACAGGTCTTTTGCACTCAGCGGTGTGTTTATGTCCATTCTCATATCCAAAGGGCCTTCTGAGTTAAAACTAAACCCTCTTGAGGGATCAATGAGTTGCGCAGTAGACACGCCGAGGTCAAAAAGTATCCCGTCTATATTTTGAATTCCAGATTCCTCAAGAATGGTATTAAGTTTGTTGAAGTTTCCATGTAACAGGGTCGTTTTATCTTTGTATTCTTTTAATTTGTTTTTTGTACGCTCTATTGCTTCTGTGTCATGGTCAATACCCACCAGCATCTTTATCTCAGGATATCTTTTAAGTATGTTCAGTGCATGATTGCCGTGTCCTACGGTTGCGTCTATGTATACCCCGTCTTTTTTACAGTTTAGATGATCCAGCGTCTCGTTTAGAAGAACAGGTATGTGTTTTATGTTCATACCTCTTCCCCTGTCTAAAAACCGAGATCATCAATAATGCTGCTGTGTTTTTCACTTTTTCCAAAATCCTGAACATTCTGGATGCTTTCGTAGAACCGTTCCCCGTTCCAGATCTCAAAGTGATCTATCATTCCGGCGATAACAATGTCTCTTTCAAGGTTTGCATACGTTTTCAGGCTGGAGGGTATCAGAACGCGGCCCTGTTTATCCACTTTGCAGTCCATTGCGCTGGCAATAATAGAACGTTTGAAAGATCTGACACTGCTGTCTCCGGAGGGGAGTTTTCGGATCTTTTCCTGAACATCTTCCCATTCATCAGTGGGATAGGCCAGCAGACAGTTGTCAAAACAGGTAATGACCAGTGCGCTGTCATATTTTTCCTGCATCAGATCGCGAAACCTGACCGGCAATATGATGCGGCTTTTCGGGTCTATGGTCTGGTCTGTTCTTCCCCTGAACATTTGGCCTCCCTTGGTTGTTTTAACCACTTGAACCCACAATACTCCACTTTACGACAAAATATAGTATTTTATATTACCCTTGTCAAGGGAAAAATAAAGTTTTTTCAATATGTTCTGTAGAAAAATAAAAATAATGTAATACAATATATTGTGTGTAATATTGGTGGACGTCACCCCATATTGTGCTTTTGCCTTAAAGTGTAATTCAATAAAGAGAAATAATATGAAAAAAGTTACAAGAAATTGTGATGTTTATGTGTAAATTCGATTGTTTTGGCTTGTGTGATAAAAAACTTGAAACATTTTATGGGAAGGTATATCGTTATAATTTATGATTAAAGTAAATAAATAGCCTTAAAACAGGAGTCACCGATAGAATGAAGTTTAAATCAAAAAAGTTTTTACTTTTTTTGTTTTTTATCAATATTTTGCTGTTTTACTCCCTGAAAAACTGCGAGGCCTCTTTTTTTAAGGATAAGGGGAAATATACCATTCAGGTACTTTCCACAACGGATAAAGAATATGCAAAAAAGTTGGTAAAACAGCTTAAAGAGCAGGGTGTAGATGCTTATCTGAAAAAAATTAAAGAAAATAAAGATAAGAAAGCTTACAGGGTCAGAATAGGACAGTTTTTAACTGAAAAAGAAGCTGAAGCGTATGCAGAATCAGTCATTAGCAAAAAAGGTATAAATTCCAGGGTGGTGATGCTGGATCCTGCAAAGAAAAAGCCTGCAAATGAAAAGGATGAATCGCCTGTTGATGAGGATAAAGTTAAACCGGAGATTTCTGACTGTTCAGCTTCTGTAACAAAGGTTTTTAAATATCAGGATGAGCTGGGCACCGTTCATATTACAAATTCAACAGAAAAAGTGCCTGAAAAATATTCTAAACGGTTAATAGAAGTTTCTGTGTTTCCGGTGTGTTTTTCTTCTTTTAACTTAAATAAAATGATCCTGCGGGTGGAGACTGACGGCAGGATCTATACGGTAAGACTGAAAGATATTAAAAAAGCCTTAAAAAACGTGCCCAGAAAAGATATTAACAAATTTTGGGCTTTTCTTAAACACACTCCCCTTCGTCTTAAGTATAGACCTGTTATCGGTGAGTATGACGGTATTGTGAACGGAATGATCTGTTCTCGGTCCGGTATGTCCATTGGACTTGAGATGGTAAAAAGGGGGATTGCAGAAGCGGATATGGCGTCTTTAGCGCCTTTTATGAAAGACACCTATCTGGATGCTGAAAAACAGGCAAAAGAAATGCGCACAGGCGCATGGGCTGTAAATAATTGATCGCAAACCGCAAATATTTTTTTACTGTTTGTAGCTTATCTGCTATTATCTGTTCTGAAAATTAATAAAGGAAAGTCGGAATATGGAAACACTATCGAAGCTTATTGGTAATACGAAAGTCGTAAAACTTTCTCATATAGGAGATAAAAAAGGAACTATTTATTTAAAGATGTCTCTTTTAAATCCAAGTGGCAGCATAAAGGATGTGATGGCTGCTTATATGCTTAAACAGGCGGAGAAAAAAAGGCTGATTAAACCGGGCGGTAAAATCCTTGAAGTGACCACCGGAAATACCGGTATCGCATTTTCAATGCTTTCTTCTGTAAAGGGATATGAGTTTATTGCAGTTATGCCGGAGCATATGAGTATTGAGCGCAGACAGATGATGAGAGCTTTCGGTGCGCGGATCGTGATAACGCCAAAGGAACTCGATGTTTCAGGCGCGATCGAGCGTTATGAGGAGCTTAAAGATGTTTATCCTGAGGCATGGCTTCCGGATCAGTTCGGAAACACGGATAATATTGAGGCGCACAGAGTATATACGGGCAGCGAGATTTTAAAACAGGTTCATCACGATATAGATTTTATTGTTGCGGGTGTTGGAACCGGGGGTACACTTATCGGTTCTGCTCTGGCCATTAAGGAGAAATATCCGGACTGCAAGGTCGTTGCGGTTGAGCCTGAAGAATCCAGCGTTCTTTTGGGCGGCAGTGCGGGAATGCACGGCATTCAGGGGATCGGTGAGGGGTTTGTTCCGGAAATTGTTGAAAACAACCGTGATATAATAGATAGTGTGATCAGTGTTCCGACAACACAGGCGATGGACATGTCACGGCGTCTTGCCACAGAAGAAGGCATCATGGCAGGTGTCTCATCAGGAGCCAATCTGTTTGCATCGCTTAAAGTACTTGAAGAAAATTCAGGCGCATGTGTTGTGACCATCGCTCCTGATCGGGGTGAACGGTATCTAAATCTCGGCCTTTATGGATGTAATGCACAGACCTGCAGGGAAAGCACTTTTTGCAAATCAGGGCTTGTGGGCCTTGATAAAAGTTAAGGAGTTGTCTCATGGGAAAAGAGATGGATCTTTTAAAGAAAAAAGCGCTTAAATGTTTAGAGTGTCCGATATGCAGCCGTGCGCGTAAGAATCAAAGCGGTCTGGCATATCTTTTTACGAAATATATAGACAGAAAACTGTGCCCTAACTGCAAAGCCTTTGAAAAGGTGACCGGGCAGCTCGCCTATGAGCCTCTGTCAGAGGCCGCAAAAGAAAAACTTTTATCTTAAAACATATCAGAACCAAATAAACGTTTTAATTTTAATAATGTCTTGAGAGAAGAACAATCCGCTGCTTATGAAAAAAGTAGGTTTTGGCACCAGGCCTTCTGAATTAAAGGGCCGTGATAAAAAAATTGATTTTGAAACGGAAGGGATAAAGACCCCTCAGGAAAGGACATCTTTGAGAAAGCCGGATGACAAGCCGGCCGTGAAGATCATCCTTATTTCTGCCTTGATTTTGGCGGGTGTTCTTTTTGCCTGCTTTTTCCTGTTCGGGTCTTCTTTTGACAGATCCCTTGACCGTGTTGAGTTCGTTTTGCCGGAAAAAGAGCTTAGGGTCAAAGACGGTGAATCCTTTAAAGTTAATTACAATGATGGAATAATATACAAGCGAACGGTGATGGCCGGTTTCTACAGGCTGTTTCCTCCTGATGATATTGTGTTTCAAATAGACGGCGTTTCAAAACCGGTTATAAATGATGAGGATTTGACTGTTTTTCTTCAGCCCGAAAAAAAGACATCTTATGAAATTACCATATCCCAAAAGGGCGAGGCTGTTGGTAAACTGTCCTTTTCACTTGAGATGGATTCGAAGGGCTGGATTAAAAGAGCGGAGTCAGCTGATGACAAGGGCGTAAGGGTGGACTGTTATAAAAAGGCTGTTTCCCTTGATCCTGATTCAGAAGATGTGCACATCGCTTTGGGACATCTTTATGAAAGCGAGAAGAAGCTGAAATCGGCCTCATCAGAGTTTGAAGCCGTTGTAAAAATAAATCCAAAAAACGTAATGGCTTTAAAAGCCCTGGTTAAACTGTACAAAAAGAGAGGGGTGAAAAAAAGGCTTGTTCATATTTATGAAAAACTTGGGGAGGCAGATACGTCTCAGTCAGATGAATATTATTATCAGGGCGGTATTCTCGCGGAACAGGTGTTTTCAAGGAGCAGTGCGCTTACCTTTTACAGAAAGTCTCTGAATGAAAACAGAAAGCATCTCGATGCAAGGCAGAGACTTATAAAAATCTATGAACATGATAAGCAGTGGAAAAGAGCTGCCAGGAACACAAAGGTACTCATTGAACTAGATCCTAAAAACCCCGACCTTTACCTTTATATTTCTGATCTTTACCTTAAGATGAATAATAAAAAGCTGGCTGCCGAGTCTGCGGAGAAGGCTGAAAAACTAAAGCCCGGAAATGCCGCGATCTGTCTTCAGCTTGCCCATATTTATGAAAAAGGAAAGGACTATGACAAGGCTGCCAAATACTATGTAAAGAGTATAAAACTCAACCGTAAAAATGATGCGGCTTATAATAACCTGGGTCTGCTGCTTGAGAAAAAGGGAAAAGTAAAAGATGCCATCAAGAATTATAAAAGTGCTGTTGCATTAAAACCCAAAAATACCGGTTATCTGATTAACCTTGCCGATGCCTATGAGAAGGATAAAAAGTGGCATAGTGCGGTTAACACCTATGATAAAGTTGTAAAGGTCGATAAAAAGAACAAGGCGGCATGGGAGGCGATCGCAAGTATTGCCTATGACAAGTTAAAGAGCAAGTGGAAGGTGCTTTCGGCCTACCAGGCGCTTTCAAAGATCGAACCCAAAAAGATCATATGGCACCAGAAAACTGCGGACCTTTATGAAAATCTGGGCAAGCTGTCCAAGGCAAAAAAAGAGTATGAGGCCATTTTAAAGATCGATCCTAAAAACAAGCGGGCCAGAAAAAGGTATGTTGAAATCTCCAAGATGAAGGTCATCAATGGTTCGATTTAGCAAGAATATTTTTTCCATCTTGACCTTAACCTTGAAAAAGGTTATTATTTCAGATTAAATTTTAAATATAAATTGCGCCTTTAGCTCAGTTGGATAGAGTGACGGACTACGAATCCGTAGGTCGCAGGTTCGAATCCTGCAAGGCGCGCCAAAAGCTAAGAAAAATGAGGTTGTTAGCGATGTGATGCTGATAACCTCTTTTTTTATTTGACGCTGGTGTGTGAATTAGTGTGTGACTTTTTTGCAATTTCATCAAAAACCTTTATTGCTTCCCGTTCGGATTCATTAATTGAGTGTAAATAAATTTCAGTTGTTGATCGGTTTTCATGTCCCAGGAGTCTTTGAATAGAACCGATGTTTACATTAGCTCTGTCCAATAAGGTCAGCAGTATCAGGATTAATAAGAGGCATATGGATTTGTAAAGTTATAATTATCAAAATTGTGGATATCCTGTGTATGGATCTTCTTTGAATACTATATATAGTGTCTAAATTCTCTCTAGAGGGAATGTTAAGTTCTTGTTGATACACAAATACTTACATATCACCTGCTGTGGTCAGGGAACGGATGAAAGGCCCATATGTCCCGAAAGAACAGATCTACCGGCAGAGCGTCTCAAAATGGTTGTGAGAGGTAAATAACAAGTAATCAATAAGAAAGAAAGTTGCTAAGAAGAAAAAGAAATAAATTATAGTTTAATTAAATGATATGAAAAAACCCTCCAGGATAATAGCTGTGAGGGCTTTTTTAATTTAAAGGAAAATAGAAGCTGGGATCTAATTCAGTTAATCAGGAGTAACATTAAAAAACATCATTTTTAAAGGTTTGGCACCCATTAAAAGGTCAATGTCAATAAAAAACACCTCTCCTGTTACAAAAATCCTTATTTTGTTTGCATTATTCCCACCATGATGAACCCGCCGCTTTTGTTTTGCACCTGTTATTTCATTTTTTTATTAGTACGAAGTTTCTGCTTGCACCAGGCACCCATCAGGATCAAGACTATCAGAATTTAGCTGTCTGTAGCCCCTAGCGTATTATTACATAAAACCTCTTATTATCAAGCCGTATTAAAAACAGAACATAATTAAAAAAAATTAATATATCTTTCATGTTTGCTTCATTTTGAACTGCTACATTAATACATAATTCAGCCTATGATTTAAGACTCTGTAATAAAATTAATATACCAGTTTCGGGTAACCCGTTTAGAAAGGTGAAAGATGAAAAGATTTTTTGAAAGCCGTTTTGGAACCGCATACGCACTTTTTTTTGTATTTATTACGGTTTCCGCCCTAACCCGGACAGTTCTTTTTTTCCAGAGTTTCAGGGACATAGACAGCTCTTTGGGGCTGATCCTTAAGATATACGGTATGGGCCTTTTTTTTGATGCAGTAACTTTTTCTTACGCAATAGCCCTGCTAATCGTTTATCTTGCAATTGTCCCGAACATGTTTTTCCGGAATCGGCTGCATACCTATCTGCTTTACAGCATAAGTATGATGGCATTATTTGGCATGTTTTTTATTTCTTTTGCTGAATATTTCTTCTGGGATGAGTTCGGTACACGGTTTAATTTTATTGCCGTTGACTATCTTATATATACCCGTGAGGTGGTTGGCAACAT
>Ga0222656_1000151_pt1 | contig 35521 bp, 33 predicted proteins | sample AntAcemetagen472_FD_179808 | JGI IMG/M metagenome (GOLD analysis project Ga0222656, IMG submission 179808) | Saline water microbial communities from Ace Lake, Antarctica - #472 | ecosystem: Environmental > Aquatic > Non-marine Saline and Alkaline > Saline | place: Antarctica: Ace Lake... | reverse complement strand
TTCTAATATTAAATTGCAGGGTAAATCTTTCACCCCGAAACGGTCGAACCTTTTAGGGTCGCTCGGGCAGAGCCCGAGGTTTAATTAATAACAATTATTTTGTTACCACGAAGCGCACGAAATACTCGAAGATTTTTTTCACATGCCTTGATCTTGAAAAAAATTCGTCAGTTTTGGATTAACAATAGTTAGCTCTAATCCGCATTTCTCTTTTCATTCTTTTTTAAAACCTTTTCATAAAGCGAATCAAAGAAAATGGCACTTTTTTTTATGAAAATAATTTACCATTTAGAAATTGACCTATCAGAGAGGATTTTGGTAAGGGAGAAACATAAAAATGCACAAAATTCTATGCACACCGTTTATTTGATTTTTTTTTGAACAAATCTGGCTCATGAAAAATTAAAATTATTGACCAGACCTTAAATTTCAGAAAATTATTCTTGGTCTGCTCATTAACCTCTAATTCATTTTTTTCACCCAAAGGACAAGCCTGATTCGCCCATTTGCTGCCTTATCAAAGGGTTGCTGTCCTCTTAAAGAGCTCTATCGCTTCGCCCATAAAGCCTTGCGAATGCGAATCTTGTGAACTATCCGTGTTTATTATACTAAAGTATGTTAACTTTTGTTTTTAAAGTTGTCATATGAATATTTAATCATATATTAGGATATAAAAAGTGGAAAGATTACGGGAAAAAATATACATGTTGAAGAAGCAAAACAAGCTGTTAACAACACTCCTGACCCAGATATACTGCAGAGCCTGGCCGATATTTTCAAGACTTTGAGCAATCCAAACCAGCTAAAGGAGGCTCTTTTTGGAAACATATGTAACTCATCGGGTTATACACTGGGATAAAAAGCATTATACATCTTCCAGGCACAAACTGATCGGCGAAGAACCGCTGTCGATCCGTGTTCAAGGGAAACCGTATTCTGTGGTTATGCGGACTCCGGGTGATGAGTTGGCCCATGCCGCGGGTTTCTGTCTTGCCGAAGGAATTGTTGATACTCCCGAGGATATTAAGGTTATCTCATGTTGTGACGGCGCCGACGCTAATGTGGTCACCATTACTCTTGAAGAATCTCGTCAGAGCAAAATTACCGAGGTTTTGGACAGACGCGGCTTTATCAGTCAGACCAGCTGCGGCATTTGCGGCAAGGAGATCGTCAAAGATCTTTACCAGTCTATTCAACCCATAAAAAACAATGTTCGGATTGACGCGGGGTTGGCACTGGAATCTTTAGAGAATCTTTCCAGCCACCAGCCCTTGCGTAATCAGACCCGCGCATCTCATGCCGCCGCCCTTTACACTTCTGATTTTAAGCTGTTATCGGTGGCCGAAGATGTTGGCCGGCACAATGCACTGGATAAAGCCATCGGAAAGGTTTTCCTCGATCATCGTCTTGACAAGGCGTCACTCTTGATCCTTTCTTCAAGAATCAGCTATGAACTGGTTCAGAAAGCTGCACGGGCCCGTATCCCTGTCATATTGGCCTTTTCGCGGCCCACATCACTGGCCGTAGAACTGGCATCCAAATTAAGCATGACCTTGGCATGTCTGGCCAAAGGTTCCGGATTATACATTTTCTGCGGAGAAAACCGTTTCATTATTTAAGCAGATTTTGCAATTATCTTCTTAATCCGGCAGGGAATATCCCATTTTTTCAAAAGATGTGAAACACGGGGAGGTACCATATGCTCCCAGGGTTTTCCGTCCACCATAAGGCAGCGAATTTCAGCGGCACTGATGCCTTTTTTCTCAGGCGGCACTTCCCACAGAACATGGGTCTTGATCCCGAGGGATTTAAAGATGCTGAGTTTCTTTCTTCCCCAGTCATCGTAAATGGTGAGGAAAAACAACCCATTCAGGGGCACATAATATTTATAAAGCTCGGGCATACTAATGGGAAACGGAACAACTGAAAACTCGTTGGGTTTTACCCCTTGGGCCTGCAATACCTCATTAACCAGAATATATCGTTCATAATAGGTCAACGGGTTGGACAAAGGGTTATCTCTTTGAGAATCTTCATGTTCTTTTTTGGTCAATGTGGGATCGGGATTGGTAATTCCAACAACCAGACGCCGGCAAACCTGTTTTCCCGCCAGAAGATACTTAACATGGTCATTATGAAGAATCTGGAATCTTCCGTGAATGATGCCGGTTTCAGCCGTCTGAACCGACTTCTTCTTTTTTAAGATGCTGTTCATGGTTTCAGGTTTCCATTATCTCTGCTTCTCAGGTTCACAAGACTCCGTTAACGGTTATGAAGATATCCTTTTGTTCTATTTCACCTCGAGATTGGTTTAAATGGGTGTAAATCGAGACAGTTGTTTGGTGAGATTGCAATGTTATTTGGTTTCAGGTGTCAGGTTTCAGGTGTCAGGAAGAATGTTCAGCAAATGGGCCAGTCCTGATGGAACGATTCATCATTTACCAAATACACTGCCGTTTCCTCAGCTAACTGCCATCGGCATTCTCGCTCCGGGACTTTCCGCTCTAATGTTTTCTCCAATTCATTAAACAAATGTGTAACCGACACAACTTTTTATAGACCTCAAGATCCTATACATCCATAAAACTTCTATTGGTCACCTCGTTTCCCCTTATTCCTGACACCCGACACCTGACACCTGACACCTGATATCGAAGCCACGGTTTGTCAATAGACAAGGATATCATTTATCACGGCCTTGTTTACACCCGATTTCAATAAGAACGATGAGTTACTCCAGTTTAAAGGACTTATACTTTCCCGGCCAGTAGGGTTGATCAACAGGGGTATCCATTATTCCGTGGAGTTTTGACCGGTCTAAGTGATTTAAAATCATATATATCAGTTCTTTGCCCCTGAGAGCTCCCAGAGCACCGGAAGCCGCACTAATTTCATCAAACTGTCTGACCCGGTCTCGCCTTACGCCACTGCCATGAAACAGGATCGGAACGCTTTCACCGGAATGGATCAACGGACCCGAGCTGGGTGTGGAATGATCGGCAGTTACAATAACCAGCAGGTCCGGATCTTCCAACAGGGGTTGGATCCCCTTTCCAATACCTTTATCCAGGGATTCAATGACCGATTTTTTGGCCAGGGGATTCTTTGTATGTGCAACCTCATCCGGTGTTTTGGTGTGTACATGGATAAAGTCATACTCATTTAAGCATGCATACGCCATATGGATTCGCTCGGCCAGATCTTTGCCGGGATTTCCGGTATCCGTGACTTTTTTAACATCAAGGCCGATATATGTACCAAGACCCCAGTACATCGGGCCGGATGCCATGGACAGCCCTCGCAGCCCGTATCGATCATCAAACGGCGTTACATGTTTCAGCTGTCCCGCTCTCTGGGTAACCAGGCAGTTGACGGGTATTTTTCCATTTTTAATCCTTGCCTGATTAACAGGATGCACGCGAAGCTCATCATAAACATGAATTAGATATTTTTTTAGCGCCTGAGCGGTAATTGCGGTTGCCGGGTCATCACGGTATCCGTCCCATGGCTGTATATTAATCAACGGCCGGTTATTTACAAACGGATCCGAGTCTGTAATAAAAGGAGACACACCGCCGTGAAGCGTAACAATACCACGAATCCCGCCTGTGGGATGAAAGCGTATTCTAACTCCCCCTGTTTCAAATTCTTGAACAACATCAACAAATTCTGCAATCTCCCCGTCTGAAATTACAGGTTTGCCCTCCTCAAGGACAATTTTTTTTTCAGATTCTGTTATACTGACAAAATGAGATAAAACCGCAACATCTTTTTGTTGAAATTCAATTCCTGCGCCCAGTGCTTCCAGCGCCCCCCTTCCCGGAAACTCCTTTATATCATAACCGAACATGATAAAATGGGCATTTTCACTGGGAAGCGCCTGGCCCATGCAGGCAGCATGGTATATCCCGTTGGCAGACGCCTGCGCCAGTCTGTCTAAAACAGGGGTTTTGGCAGCCTGAAGCGGTGTCTTAAAATCAAGTTCCCGGTAGGATCTGTCTCCAAGCCCGTCGAGCAGGATAAGAATACATTTTTCAGGCATATCCAATTCCTTCTTACTATTTTTTTACTTTTATCAATTATTTTCAAAAATGGTTTAAGATTCCTAAATTTTTCCAACCGATGCAAGGAAAATCGTATGGACACACCGCCCGCGTTTCCGACCAGATAAACTACTTGATTGGAAAATACGGTGTGCCGGATTTCTTTTCCTCCGTCGAAATATTGCTTGCTCAGATGGTTATGGGGTTTGGCCGTTATATTCCCAGTATTTCCGTGCCCAAGATGATTGAAAAAATTCGTCACGACAGCAGCCGTGCGATTATTCCGGGTGACCCCGAAGGCCCTGCGTTCACATCTGCACCTGCAAAAGCGACAGGGCGTTCGCATGAATATCAACCGGCCGGGGGAAGCCATCATAGGCGAAGCCGAGGCCAGGTGTTAAGAAAAATCTTTACGTCTTTTATATTATTTTTACATATTGAAAATATTATTGACACACCTGAGATTCGTTCGCGAAAGATCTGTCTTATAACTATTTGTAAAAACGTCCAATTTAACAATTCGTTATTATGGCACATATTTTGCTGTTTTAAATTTTATTAAATGGAAAGAGAGCGTGGACAATTTTAAGAATGGGATTGGGTGCCAATAAAGATTACTGGATAATCCCAATCTCCCTTTATTCCATTATTGATGAACTCGTAAAAAGTCAGATTTAGACGGTTTCGTAAAAAGTTCAAATTCAAGGCGTGCAAATTTTGTAATCATAAGGCGTACTTATTGTACGTTGAATGATTGCAAAATGCAGCGCAACGCAGAAGTTGGACTTTTTACGAGACCGTCATGATTCAATGATGCACATAAATACAATCACCCGGGAGGAAGGCTCATGTTGCTTAACAAAGGAGAAAAATTACATGTTATCGTGAGAAGGAATTTTGAGAATGATCTGCGACGCCGTTTAGTGGGAGAGGTAGAAAAATCAACAGATCTTACTGCACTAATTGAAGGATATTCATTTATCTTCAATCCCTTTAGCAACCAATTTCTCAAAAAGCCTGAAAAACAGGTTATTATTATTAGTCTGGTTGATAGTGGATTAATTATCAATGTTATACCTTCAAACGTAAATCTGGAAGACCTCTATTATCAAAAGAATCCGGAAAACCGGCATGTTTTAACAGATAACAAATCATTTGTTTCAGACATTAACGAATTTTCCGAATTGGTTTAGGATAGGTTAAGTTCTGGTATAGTAAATGGTGATGTTGAGAAGTTACAATTACGAGGGGTGCATTACCAGTTTGTTAATTTCTATCCAAGACTTTTTGGTTTCAGGTGTCAGGTGTCAGCTAATTCGTTTGTTACTCCTGAAACCTGAAACCTGATTGCAAGGCTTTCGCTCAAAAAATGAATAAGTTAATGGGTGAAAACCATTTTAACAAATCGGTAATACTCCCATTACGATACGTTCCATTCTTTACGATGCAATATACGTTGCGCAGGCATCCTCTGATTCCCACGCGGTTACGCGAGCAACCTTTATATTAAAGTTCTTTAATAGCGTTTGAAGGGAGGTTGCAATATAACAGGAAATGTTTTCCGAAGATGGCGCATGGTTATCATCGAAATAATCCAGCTCATTTAAAAACTTGTGATCCAGCCTTGTTATGATTTCAGAAACATGCTGTTTTAACTCTCCAAAATCTATCAATACCCCGGCATTATTGAGAGTTTCGCCGGCCACACAAATTTCTATCTTCCAGTTGTGCCCGTGAAGGTTTTCACATTTTTTGGCCACCATCTTGAGCTGATGGGCGGCCGCAAAATGAGTAACAACTTTTAATTCATACATGATATCCCATCCTCTTTATGAATTCATCAAAATAGGCTTAAGATTGATTGATCAGGATGCACCGGCATTGCCGCTTTTGAGAATATTTTTTAATTTGTTCGACAGCTTTTTCGATTCGATTTTAGCGAATTCTTTAAGAAGCGCTTCCTGTTTCTTGTTGAGGTTGACAGGTGTTTTTATTAGAGTCTGGATGATTTGATCCCCCCGTTTGCGACTCCTTAAGGAAGGGATTCCCTTGCCGTGAAAGCGAAACAGGTCACCGAGCTGGGTGCCTTTTGGAATTTTAAGTTCCTTTTTGCCGTTTAAGGTAGGCACTTCTATGGTATCGCCAAGGGCCGCCTGTATAAAGGAAATACCCACCTGGCAGATGATGTTTGTGTTGTCCCGTTCGAAGAAGTCATGGGGTTCCACATGAATAAAAACATAAAGATCTCCCGGAGGTCCCCCATAAAAACCTGCTTCACCTTCACCTGTGAGACGAAGCCTGGATCCGGTATCCACACCGGCAGGAATTTTTACGGTCACCTTTTTTTTAACTCTAATCTGTCCGGATCCGTTACAAGCAGCACATGGATGGGTTATGGTTTGGCCATTGCCGTGGCACTGGTGGCATGTGGTCCTCACAGTAAAAAACCCCTGGTTTCGGGTAACCTGGCCTGTTCCGTTACACTGTCTGCAGGTTTCCGGATGGGTGCCCTGTTCGCAACCATTCCCCCCACATGAAGGGCAACCCTCCACCTTTTCCAAGCCTATTTCGGTTTCTGTTCCAAAAGCGGCTTCCATGAAGCCAAGGGATAGGTCGTAACGAAGGTCAGCTCCCTTCTGCGCCCTGCTTCTGGAACGACGTCCACTGCCAAATCCGAAAAAATCCTCAAAGATCCCTCCGAAACTGGAAAAAATGTCTTCAAAACCACTAAATCCGGAAAAGCCTGATCCTTCAAGGCCCTGATGACCGAACTGGTCATAAATATTCCGTTTCTGAGGGTCTCGAAGCACCTCGTAAGCCTCGGAGGCCTCCTTGAAATTTTCTTCAGCCTCTTTATTGCCGGGATTTCGATCCGGATGAAATTTTAAGGCCAGCTTTCTGTACTGTGCCTTTAACTCGGTATCATCCGCATTACGGTTTACGCCTAAAATATCGTAGTAATCTCGTTTACTAGTCATCTATAGAAATGTCTCTGGACTTTTATCCCGCGATAAATGGAATTTAAATCACAAGTCTTATATTAATATAAGTAAATCGGTTAAAAGAAAGGGCTATATTTATTAATGGGATAAAATAATACAAAAACCGGCCTTGTCAATGAGGAATGGGGATTTAAAAATTGAAGGTTTTGGATTAAAGCGTTCCGGACATCCTATCCCACAAACGGCCTCCGAATAATAGTATCCTTTTGCCATCGTGAGTCATCGCGATTGGGGTATTCAATGTTGTAATGAAGCCCGCGGCTTTCTTTCCTGTGACTGGCGCATTTGATAATAAGTTCGGCCACGATCGCTATATTTCTAAGTTCAATAAGATCTGCGGACACTCTGAAATTCCAGTAATATTCATGGATTTCTTTCTGAATAATTTCAATTCGCCTCTGTGCCCTGGCCAATCGCTTGTCCGATCGTACGATTCCAACATAGTTCCACATAAATCGTCTGATCTCATCCCAGTTATGTGAAACCATAATAACTTCATCACTGTCTGCCGTACCGACTTCATCCCATGGCGGCGGGTCAGGAGTAAAACTAAAATCAAGTGTGTTGAGATCCTTGATCGCCTGTTTGGCGGCTGTATGGGAATAAACCAGGGCCTCGATCAGTGAGTTGCTCGCAAGTCTGTTGGCTCCATGAAGTCCGGTGCAGGCCGTTTCACCCACGGCGTACAGCCGATGCAAGTCTGTTCTGCCAAACATGCCGGTGGCAATGCCTCCGCACAGGTAATGGGCGGCGGGAACAACAGGGATAGGTTCCTTGGTCATATCAAAACCAAAAGTAAGACATTTTTCATATAGATTCGGAAAACGTTCTTTTATGAAATTGCCATTTTTGTGGGATATATCTAGAAATACGGAGTCATCTCCACTTTTCTTGAGTTCGTTATCGATGGCACGGGCAGCCACGTCACGGCATGCGAGATCCTTCTGAGGATCATATTTTTCCATGAAAGCGTTACCCGAAGAATCGATTAGAATCGCCCCTTCACCCCTCACGGCTTCTGAAATAAGGAAATTCTTGGCATCCGGGTGATACAAACAGGTGGGATGGAACTGAACAAACTCAAGGTTGGCCACCGTGGCGCCGGCCCGGTATGCCATGGCAATCCCGTCTCCGGTAGCAATATCAGGATTGCTTGTGTAAAGATAAACCTTGCCCGCACCGCCCGTTGCAAGGAGTGTTATCTTAGCACAGAACGTTTTGACATGATTTGTTTGTCTGTCAAGAACATATGCTCCGCAACAATAATCTTCATGGGTCGTAATGATCTGACCCCTTTTCATGCGTGTTGAAATGGTGATAAGATCTATGGCAATATGATTTTCGAACAGGGTAATCCGATCGTGATTTTTAACATGGGCCACCAGGACACTTTCGAGCTCCATTCCGGTCATATCATGGGCATGCACAATTCGCTTTTGAGAGTGGCCTCCTTCACGTCCTAAATCAAAATCAATGTCCAAATCAGGCGATTTGGGATCTGATCCCTCTTTCTTTTTTAAATTGAAATTTACACCAAGATCGACTAACTCGCGAATTCTGTCAGGACCGTTTTTAACTACCATCTCCACAACATCCCGGTTGCATAGACCATCCCCTGAAGCCAGCGTATCCCGGATGTGAAAATCAAACGAATCAACTTTGTCGAAGACAGAGGCGATGCCGCCTTGAGCCTGTGAGGTGTTGCTGTCCATGATCCCTTCCTTGGTGACCAAAGCAACACTACCGAATTTGGCCACCTTAAGGGCAAAACTAAGGCCGGCTACGCCACTGCCGATGATTAGAAAATCTACATTAATCTGTGTCATAATATTATTTTGTATTGAAAATATTGGATCTGTCAATAATTTCTTTAAAAATACCGTTGGATATGATATTTTTAGTGTTAAGAAAATAAACGGCCTATTTTGACAAGTGTGTTACCTCTTAGGTGCTAAGCTTTAACTATCTGTTAAAACATCTAATTTTAATCGCCTAAAACTTAAATCTTAAAGTCTTATATGATAAATAGGACTTTTTACGAATTCATCTATTTTAAAAACGGTATTAATTCATGATAGCATATGATTTACAATGTATCAACGGCCATTCCTTTGAGGGTTGGTTTGAAGACGGACAGACATACGAAGAACAAGAAAAAAACGGCTTTATTTCATGCCCGATCTGTAACAGCACGTCCATTGCCAGGGTCCCTTCGACGTTTGCCATAAAATCATCTAATTCTTTAAAAAATTTTTATGACCAGGATGAAGATCTTGCAAATATTAATCGGAAGATCGTCGATTTTGTAGAGAAAAATTTTGATAATGTGGGATCTGATTTTACCAAAGAAGCCTTAAAAATGCATTACGGCGTTGTAGAGCCGAAAAACATCAGAGGTGTCAGTACCAAGGAGGAAGAAAAGACGTTAAAACAAGAGGGAATTCAGTTTATAAAAGTCCCCATGCCCGTAGTGCCCGATACGGATGCTTAGGTTAATACCTATGTTATAAATTTTGTGCTTTTTATGGTAAAACTTTTTAATCAGTATAATTTCTTTATTGTGAATAATTGAATATTTTCGATTGAAGATTGAATATTTAAAGAATTCTTCCAGTTCTTATAATTTTCAATATAAAAATGATAGAGCGACCTGCCCGCTCGTGCCTTGCAATGGCAGGCGGGAGCGACTTCCTTAAATAGTCAATTGTCAATATTCAATATTCAATCCCCTTTTGTTCCGGTTTATCCGGGTCAGAGCCAAGGGGTCACATAATATTCCGATTAACTTTTGCACCCCATGCGGTCAGGTTTTCCGTAATGAACGTGACGATCTGCTGATGCGTCTCCTGCCCATTCCCTTTCACAGGTATGGGCTCCCCGAATTTTATATATAATTCTTTGCTGGGGTCCACGGCGCCCATATCTTTAAGGATTCTTCCATTACCCTGAAAATCGGTCTTCAACGCAACCGGGACCACAGCCACCCCGGCTTTTCGCGCCAACTTAACTCCCAGTGAATTAAAAGATGCAACATCAAACACGGAACTTCTGGTGGCCTGGGGGAATATCATGATCGAACAGCCTTGAGAAATCAATGTCTGTCCTCGCGTTAGGACCAACTTCAAATCTTCCCGGGGATTTTGACGAGTAACTGCGATGGGATGGATAGCCCTAATAATCGAGCCGAAAACCGGGTATCTTAACAGCCCTTTCTTAACGACAAACGTAACGCGATTAAATGCAAGGAGAATGCAGGGAAGAACCAGAGTGTCGAGCAGACTCATATGGTTGGCAACGTAAACCAGCGGTTCCTGATGTTCCACCACCCCCTTCAGGCCAGATACATGAAGCCTTCCACCCGCAGATTCTAAAATTTTAACAATACTTAGAGAACCGCGTGCCCAAGTCTCCCGGTCATAAGCCCCTTTGCGTGCGGTGATACTTTCTATCAGGATAATATATAGAAGCTGAACATAATAAATGAACGTGGCCCAGAAGGGAAATTTCTTTACCAGAAAACGACATGTTCGGAAACTTTGATAGCCGTAGCCGGTTTTGAGAATATGCCAGAATTGATCTATCTCCATATTTCTCTTTCAGTTCAGCTTTTCTTCGAAACCGTTGCTAATGGATCTCAGGCGAACTCTTTCCCGTTCCACAACAACTGAAATAGAAGCCAGGTTTTCCCCAGGATATGGCTCCTTATGAGCAATTTCAAGACAAAAGTCCAGACCCGCTTCCAGATTGTTTTTAAATTCCAGCAACGCTTTTATTTCAATAGGCGTTAAAGAAGAATTCGCCACCATCTTTTCAAAATATTCCACATACATCACAATTTCTTTGGCAAACATATGCGAACGTTTGGATGAAACCAGGGAGGGCCCTCTTCCATAAATATGGTCTACCATCTCCACCAGGGTGTAAAATTTATCAAACCATTCAATGTTAGGACCGGGGCATATGGATTGGGGCGAATTTTTCTCTTTGGCAATCCCCAGGGTAATAAGCGCTCCGTTGGCAAGATGGTCGCATATACAGGTCTTTTCCATAACCTTTTTGCAAAGCCTTGCTTTTTCATCTCCTGAAATATCCATCAGGTCAATTTCTTTTAGTTTTGTCTTTTGATATTCCCGTGAGGCAAGGCAAATCGGTTTTTCGGTGAACTCTGTATTGGACATAAGAATACCCTTTGGGCATGGAGAACCGGGTCTGCCTTCCGCCACCCTTTTTCGGGTCCATATTTCAGACCCTGTATTATACGCATTATTAAAAGGAATTCCCAGGGGGGAGACGTCGCTCATGTAAAGATCATCTTCTTGAGCCTGTCGCAACAGTTCACGAGTCGTGGCATCCACACGTGTAACTTCCGGAACCAGTAGAAAAGGACTGGCCCATCCGGTTCGATCGATATTAAATTCTTTTAATCGGCGGACTTCTCCATGAGTCCCTATCCCTCCCTGCACAGTAATGAGCGGGCGGTCATTCAATTCAGACTCCGGATAGTCCCATCCCATTTTTTTGTAATATTTTTCTATCAGCGGTTGAAACTCCGACATCAAGCTTTTGCCTTTCTCCCTGAACTCCTCAAGAAGAACCGGCAGTAAAATTCCATTGGAAGCAAAGACATGGCCGCCACAGTTCAGCCCTGACTCAATGCGAAATTCATGCACTTCAAGACCTTTTTTAGCTAAAAATTTACCCTGAACAAGAGCCGAACGGAAATCGCTGACTTTGAGGATGATTCGTTTTTTGATCCGGCCCATTTTGTCTCTGTAAAAATCCTTGAATCGGGTCATATAACTGAACAAGCGCCGGTTAAAACCCGCTGAATATACAATGCCGGAGTCAAGGCAACTATTGGCATACCCCCTAAGTCCAGCTTTGGCATCGGAAAATTCATCGCCAAGAGGATTGCCGTTTTTGTCAAAATGAGACCGATCCACAGTAACCATGATATTCACATCTATAGAGCCGGGTTTCATGCGCGATGTTAGATCTTTTTCAAGCGCATCTCTTTCATATCCGGACTTCATTTTGAGAAGCGTTTCATATTTTTTTCTCAAAAGCGATTCTTCAGGCAACAGCTCGAAATATTGACGTTTATGGTTGTCTTTGAAAAAAGGCTGCTGTTTTATTTCTTCCATTTTTTCTAAGACAATCCTATAAACGATATCCAGGTAGGCGGTAATCCTTTCCGCCCGACCGTCCTGAGCATCTCTGGGTATCTTGACATATGGTAGGTTGAACTTTGACGTGTAATATTTCCGAATTTTTTCTAGCAAGAGGTCATCTACGAGTGAAATAACCGAAGAAATCCCCAAAGGCGCCACACGGATAGGGGTGTCAACCGAATGCCCGGTACCCATAACAGGTATGTGAAAAGTATGAAAATAATCAGTCATATAAATAGCTTTAAATGATTATAAATTTATCAACGTTGTTTTTATAATATCTTGTGCTTGATTACCAGCGCAGAAGAAGGGAACCGTAAGTCAGCCCCGCTCCAAACGCGTCGAGCAAAACGGTTTGTCCGCTTTTAATCCTTCCGTCTCTGGCGGCTTCGTCCAGGGCCGTAGGAATTGTCGCAGCAGAAGTGTTACCGTAACGTTCCACGTTAACTATAACTTTTTCCATGGGCAATTTGATTCGCTTGGCCACAGCTTCTATGATTCTAAGATTGGCCTGATGAGGAACAAGCCAATCCAGATCATCGATTGTCATCAAATTTTCATTCAACGTGTGAACAGCAAAGTCCGCCAGGGTTTTCACAGCGACTTTAAAGATCTCTTTACCTTTCATTTTATATTTATTGAGTTTCCGAGCGTATCTCTCAGGTGTTACCTCCATATTCGAGCCACCCGCCGGCATATGAAAAAGCTCCCAGAGATTTCCGTCCGAAAGCAGATGGCTGGACAGAATTCGTTGAGTTGAGTCCGCCGGAACCCGTTCAACAATAGCCGCTCCTGCCCCGTCTCCGAACAAAATACAGGAATTGCGATCTTCCCAGTTGAGAAATGGGTGAAGGACTTCGCCGCCCACTACCAACGCTGTTCTTACCTGTCCTGTTTGAATAAACTTATCGGCAGTTGCCAATCCGTAAATAAATCCCGAACAGGCCGCATTAATATCCATGACCCAGGCTTTGCTGGCGCCAATCTTATGTTGAAGCCAGCAAGCAGTGGACGGAAGCAGCGTGTCGGGTGAGCAGGTGGCATAAATAATTTGATCGATGTCTTCAGGGGACTTTCCCGCCATTTCCAGGGCTTTTTGTGCTGCTGAAAAACCCAGGGAGGAATTCAGTTCGGCAGGGTTTTCAACATCTGAAATCCTCCGCTCTCGAATTCCGGTTCTCTCACGAATCCAGGTATCGCTGGTTTTAACTCCTAATTTAGCAAGCCTTTTAACGATACCGGCATTGCTCAAACGATTTTTTGGGAAGGCTGATCCGGTCCCCGTAATCCTTGCTGCAAAATCCATAGATATTATATTTTTTTTCAAGAACTAAATTTGATAAACTCGTAAAAAGTCCGATTTAGACGGTCTCGTAAAAAGTTCAAATTCAAGGCGTGCAAATTTTGTAATCATGAGGCGTACTTTTCGTACGTTGAATGATTACGAAATGCAGCACAACGCAGAAGTTGGACTTTTTACGAGACCGTCAAATTTATTTGTTGTATTTACTGAGTATCAATGCTGCGTTGGTTCCCCCAAAGCCGAAAGAGTTGGTCATGGCGAGTTTGACATCCATGTTTCGGGCGATGTTCGGAACATAATCAAGATCGCAATTTTCATCCGGATTATCAAGATTTATTGTCGGTGGAATAATCCCTTCATGAATGGTAAGTGCTGTGAATACGGTTTCAATTCCACCGGCGCCACCTAAAAGATGGCCGGTCATGGATTTGGTCGAACTGATTGCCAGTGAGTGTGCTTTTTCCTTGAATACAGACTTGATGGCTTGGGTTTCGTAAAGATCATTTAGCTGGGTTGACGTGCCGTGGGCGTTAATATAATCTATGGCATGATATGAAATTCCCGCATCATCAATTGCTGCCGCCATACACCGGGCCGCGCCTTCGCCGTCCGGAGCAGGCGCGGCCATATGAAACCCGTCACCGCTCATGCCATACCCGCATATTTCAGCATAAATTCTGGCGCCTCTTTTTAAGGCCCCCTCAAGAGTTTCCATTATAAGAATTCCGCTTCCTTCACCCACGATGAACCCATCACGCTCACGGTCAAAGGGACGGGATGCTTTTTCAGGATCATGGTTCCGGACGGAAAGGGCTTTCATGGCATTGAAACCGGCAATACAGGTGGGTGTGATAACAGACTCTACGCCACCGGTTATCATGGCATCGGCTCCGCCTCTCTTGATGATTTTGAATGCGTCTCCGACCGCATGTGTGCCTGAAGCACAGGCGGTTGCAATTGAAGAATTGGGTCCCCTGGCCCCCAAATAGATGGAAATCATACCCGGGGCCATATTCCCAATCATCATGGGAATAAAAAACGGGCTTACCCGTTTGGGTCCTTTTTTTCTCAATATCTCGGCGGTCTCTTCGAGCATCTGAAGTCCGCCCAGACCGCATCCTGTGAGAACACCGATCCTGTTTTGGTTGGCACTATCTATAATCAACCCCGAATCTTCCAGAGCCATTCGGGACGCTGCAACCGCATAGGCGATAAACAATTGAGTGCGTTTTGCTTCTTTTTTGGTAAGAAAATCCTCAGGATGAAAATCCTTAACTTCTCCGGCAATCCTAGTGTCAAATCCGGATGTATCGAACCGGGTTATTTCGGAGACCCCTGATTTGCCTTCACACAACGCAGGCCATGTCTCTTCAACGCCGATACCCAGTGGCGTTACAAGGCCCAAACCTGTAATAACGACCCGCCGGTCCGCAGCGGTCTCTGTATCAACCATAATCGTAACGTTTTGAAAATTCTATCCCGCCATAAACGGAATCCAAATCACAAGTCTTTTGATGACAACCTGTTTGTTGGATCATTCCATTTTTCCAATTGTGGCGAAGTGTCTAAGTCGTAAAACTATTTTTATAATCTTTCACGGATTTTTCACTTCGCCGGATACGCCGGAATTACAAGACATTAATGTGCATTAATGAAATTGAAAGCGTCTTTGACTGTCAACAATTTTTCTGCTTCTTCATCAGGAATCTCAATATCGAATTCCTCTTCCATGGACATGATCAACTCCACAAGATCCAGTGAATCTGCGCCAAGGTCATCCACAAAGGACGCCTCCGGCACTACTTCCTCAAGATCAACGCTCAACTTTTCCGCAATTATTTTTTTTACTTTATCCTCAATGGACATTCTGTTTACCCCCTTTTATATGTACATTCCACCACTTACATGAATTACCTGGCCGGTTAAGTAAGATGCGCTTTCAGAAGCCAGAAACGCAACAACGGCGGCAACATCTTCAGGCTGCCCAGGCCGTCCCAACGGAACCTGATCCAGCATTGCATTCCTTGCCTTTTCTGAAAGTAACGCAGTCATATCCGTTTCTATGAAACCCGGAGCGATTGCATTGACGGTAATACCGCGCGGTGCAAGTTCTTTGGCAGCTGTTTTTGTAAGTCCAATTAAACCCGCCTTTGATGCCGAATAATTTGCCTGTCCCGCATTCCCGGTGACTCCCACAACCGACGCCATATTAATGATACGGCCATAACGTTGCTTCATCATGACTTTTGCCGCTATCCTCGTGCAGGTAAAAGCTCCCTTTAAATTAATATTTAAAACAGCATCCCAGTCCGTTTCCTTCATACGCACCAAAAGACCGTCTTTGGTTATACCGGCGTTATTTACCAGAACATCTACGCGCCCGGATTTGTCTAAAATTTCTTCGAAAAAGCTCACCACTTCTTTTTCTTGGGCAATGTTAACACTACTGCTGGTTGCCAATCCCCCGGCATCGGCGACAAGTTTTTCGGTTTCAGCAGCCGCGGCAGCTTCAGCATCCGGATCACTTGGAGAAAAATAATTAAAATAGATGTGAGCATCCGGTGCTGCCAATGAGATACAAATTGCCCTGCCAATACCTCTCGACCCACCGGTAACGACAACAATGCGTTGGTTTTGTTCCGTCATGATTACCTCGCAAACAATATGTCTGCAACCAGATCCATGTCATTTATGACATTCAGGCTGCTGCAAACCAGTTGATTATAAGAATTTGTTTCCATAAAATCACGAGCCGCCTTTTGATCAAATACACCGGAACCCATCAGGATGTTCAGCGCGTACCGGGAAACAAGTTGCGCAACCTCATCGGCAAAAATCCTGGACATGGCTTTGACCTTTTCGGCTTCCGGGTCACCGGCTTTTGAAAGGGCCACGGCCTTACGCGCCAGGCTGGCCCCGATCTCCACATGGGTCATCATATCGGCCAGTAAAAACATGACATGCTGCTTGCGGGTCAGCCGGTTGTCATGAACCAACATAATGGTATTATTCAAAACCCCGGCCGCGAGCCCGTAAAACCGACATCCCGCATCGTTTACAGCGCTATCCATGTCTTCCATCTCCCGGCAGATGGCGTTATAAAATTCGCCCTTGGTTTTGCGCGTTTCTTTCCAGCGGAATGTGCTGATAATATTCTGCTGAATTTCGCTGGTCCCTTCATAGATGCAGGTGATCTTCACATCCCGCTTGATCTTCTCCACTTCAAACTCGGTCATATACCCATAACCGCCCAGTGCCTGGATGGCATCGTCGGCGGCCTTGTTGGCCGCCTCGGTGGCAAACAGCTTGCTAATGGAACCTTCCGCATGAAGGTCGTATTCGCCGGAATCGAGCCTGAGAGCAATTTCGTCCATATACGCGGTTGCGGCCTCAAGTCTTACGGCATGGGGAACGACCAGCTTGTGAGTATACCCCTGTTTTTCCGAAAGCGGAGATCCGAACTGAATTCGCTCTTTGGCATAGGGAATCACGATCTCAAGAGCCGCTTCACAAGGCCCCAGGGCCATGGCGGCAACCATCAGCCGGGTATATCCAAAAACTTTGTTGGCTTGTTTCATTCCCTTTCCGGGAACCAGGCCGATGAGATTTTCAGCCGGTACAAACACATCCGTAAAAGACAGTGGAGATGTGTTTGAAGCCCGGATGCCGTGTTTATCTTCACCCTTACCCTGAACAAAGCCCGGTGTTCCCTTTTCCATGATAAAAAATGCAGGGCCTTCCGGAGTGTTGGCCAACAGGGTAATGAAATCGGCATATCCCCCGGTTGATATAAACTGCTTGGTCCCGTTGATGGTATATCCTGTTATTTCTCCGGAATCATTTGTTACCGGTTCCGCTTTGGTCTTAAGTGACGCAAGGTTGCTACCGGCGCCCGGTTCGGTCACGGCATAGGCCACAAGGGAATTTCCCTCGGCAATGGCACCAAGCCATTTTTCTTTCTGTTCCTCGGTACCCCCCACAATTATCGGGTCGGCACCGAGCTGGACGGCAAAAAAAGCGGTTCCGATCCCCAGACAAATCTTACACATTTCACGAATCACCGCGCAACAGTCTCTGGTACCGCCTCCCATTCCGCCATAATCTTCAGAGATAAAAAGAAGCTGCAGGCCAATGTCAGGTCCCATTATTTTGCGGACCGCCTCTTCCGGGAAAATTTCATTTTTGTCATATTCAAGAATTTTTTCACGAGTTAATATACGATTCTTAAGCTGCCGGACCGTCTCTATAACCATCTGTCTCGACTCGGAATCCAATCCTTTTAGTGCAGGTTCTGTTTGGTTTGTATGTGAGGTCATCTTTTTTCCCTTATCGCTTTTTTAGTGATGAAATCCTAAAAAATTTTTCCGAAGGATATGAAACGGTTTTAACATGAGTAAAAATAAATTTTTGCAAAACTGTCATTATTCGGTTAAAATCACAGTACGGCCTTTATAAGTACCGCAATTGGGGCATGCATGGTGAGAAAGCATTGCATCTCCGCATCCCGGCCAGGTTATCCGATTCGGAATGGCAACTCTCTGGTGAATGCGTCGATTATTTCGATTTGACTTGGATTTCTTGCATTTTGGTACGGCCATTAGTAATATCCCACCTTAACTATCTGATTATATTATTTATTAATTATAATATAATTGTCATGATTAGAAATTGCGATTTAAGTAATTTAAACAAAAAGGATTGTCAAGGGTTTTCACAAACATTTTTCTATTTTGTATCTACGTTCGACAATTAGGTCCGGTCCATAGCAGTGAAAGGGCATGCATATTTATCAATTATTTGTTATAATTACATAATCAACTGTAAAATCCGTTTCTTCCTGTTCCGGCCCAAAAAATTAGGCAATTTGAATATCCTTCTATTTTCGAAGGTAGGCGTTCCGTCGAAAAAATATTTGATCTGTTTTACTCATGACTAATACTAATTCTATGACAACAAGTAATACCTTATGTATCTCCTTAGAAAAAGAAATTGTTCCGAAGTTCGAAAGATCAGTTTTATCTTGACTCACATTTTATTTTTGTGTATCTGGAAATAAAAACCCATTGAGGGATCGTCTAGCGGCAGGACGACGGGTTCTGGCCCCGTTAACCCAGGTTCGAATCCTGGTCCCTCAGCCAAACAACAATGGGTTATGATATGATGTCATAACCCTTTTTTTCTAACCTTTCTAAAGTCAACATAAAAAAATTCCAACCCCTTGATGAATTTGAGCTTTCATAAATTCATCATCATTGAATCATGGCAATGGATACAAAAAGGTATATTCAGGTATACACCGGAAACGGCAAGGGCAAAACAACCGCCGCTTTGGGCCTTTCCATCCGAGCCGCAGGCCATGGTCTGAAAACATACATCGGCCAGTTCATGAAGGGGCAGCACTATGGCGAACTTACGGCATTGCGTGACAACCCCTGCATCACCATCGAGCAGTATGGGGACATAGAGTGCATTCGTCGGGATCAAGTAACCCAAAAGCATATGGATCAAGCGGAACAGGGACTTGTCAAGGCTCGCGATGCCATGCTCTCGGGACAATATGACCTTGTTGTACTTGACGAGATCAATGTGACTATCTGGTTTGGTCTGCTTACCGTAAAACAGGTTCTGGAATTTTTGGACCAGCGGCCTGAAAGCGTGGAAATTATCCTTACCGGACGCAATGCACCCCAAGAGTTCATCCAATATGCCGACCTGGTTAGCGAAATAAAAGAGGTGAAACATTATTATAATCAGGGTATTTTAGCAAGAGACGGAATCGAACGATAACGGGGCTTTATCCATAAGCGCTAAGTTGTTTTGTAAACATTCCCAGGTTACATTTATGCCGTACGGGGATGAACGTCGAACATCGAACAGACTGAACATCGAACATACTAAAAGATGAACGTCCAACATCGAACATTGAACGTCGAACGTCGAATAAGGATGTCGTTTCGCTCCTCAAATTATTCTAAAATCGAATGAAAAACAAACAACAGCTATTTCTTTTTCTTTTCAGCCCTCCGGGGCGTCGGCCCCTATGGGCTGGAGGCCGTTTTGATACTCGCAACAAAAATCTTAATTAATTCTTATGTTTCCTCTAAAATATCAGGTAGTAGTTCAGGTTTTTTTAATAATTGGTACCTTCTGAAATCACCATTCGCTGTTCAATATTGGTTTTTTTATTCAACATTCGATGTTGGACGTTCGATGTTCGATGTTCATCTTTTTCAGTCCTTCCGGCGCAAAAATAACTTAGCGTTTATGGGGTGACCTCTTATCCTTAATTTAAAACACAATCCCCGCATACCCCACAAAACTGTCCCCCGGACTTTTATCATAACTGGTTGCATATGCGATGGTTTCGGCTTTGCCGGCCCCGAGCCGTTTTGCAGCGGCGATTGCAGTTGCGGCCGCACCGCTGCAACAGGCATTCCGGTTTGCCAGGGCCTCTGAAATAACCTTGTCCGGATCCATGGCAAGCATGGCCTCGATCACCCTTCGGTCGTTCTCATTGCGCACCCAGTCCAAGGCCGCCGGACCCGAGCCATGGGACACAAACCCGTAATTCATACCGTAATGAGTGAGATCGGTCGAGCCGATAACTTTAACCCGCAACCCCAAACGCCGTGAAATATCGGCCACAGCCGTTCCGATTTCAAGGGATTTTTGTGTGGGCGGCACGCCGATGGGAACGATCTTTGTGTCCCCAAAAAAATATTTTATAAAAGGAAGCTGAAGTTCAATGGTATTGTCCTGAGTAAAGTTTTCAGCGGTTTCGATATGAAAGGTAAATTGTTTGACAAGTTCGCCTGCAAGGGATGTTTCGATTTCTATTGCACCAAAAGGAGTTCCCCATGCACCGTCGGTCATAATATAGGAGGGTGAGCGTGCGTGAAGATGCATCCCGAAAATTACAAAAACATCCGGAGGCTTTTCATCTTTGAGGCAATGGATCACGTTGCAGGCGATACTTCCTGAAAAATACCATCCCGCATGGGGTACGATCCCTCCGGTTAGGGCCCTCTGAGCAATGGTCTTTGTGGGGTACTCTTTTAGAAAACTTTTGATCTCTTTTTCGCACTCGGCAGGGTTGCCCGGGTACCAGCTTCCTGAGAAAATAGACTCTCTAACTTTCATTGCAAACACCTCCTTTCCATGGGTTTAATTTGCCACATACAGCTGAATAAGTCCAACCTAAAATCTGCATTAACTTTTTTCGAAAGAAATAGAGTTGAAATAATTACAATGCGCTATAGAGATGTTTTTATCAATATCCGCACACCGATAACGGAGCAAATAAAAGGATGAGATCCGTATTAGATTTCGAAAAAAGTTAACCCTTCGGGAGCCTCGTCTCGACCGGATCTACTGCGTTATCAATCGATTGCAGTATTACAATACGGCTGCACGATTGATGCCTTGTATATCCGGCCGATACAAGGCTTGCAGAATTTAGGTCCAATATATTTTCGTAGAAAAACTTATAGCACCGCTATTCAACCGATTCCAACAAATAACTGCTTGACATAATACGGATTTGATTAGTATTTTTTATGATTATCGCTAAAAAGACCGATTTTTTCAGAATGAATCAAAATTTATCCGGGTTAGTGCCCGAACGAAAAATAGGATTTTTCGTTAAGATCAAGGAAGACGAAAATTTTAACCACAGACATACATTGAGTATTTCGAGGATTAAAATTTGAGTCTGACGCAGATATTGGCGGAAAAGACAGTTTTCGTTCAGGCACGAGTGAGGAGTTGTTGATGCGTTCAGGCAAAATATTTTCTACAAACATTGACGTCAGATTCCGTGATCTTGATGCGTTGGGACATGTTAACAATGCGGTATTCTTTACCTATTTTGAAGAAGGGCGAAAAAAATTTTCAAAAAAATATTTCAAAATTTCAGATCCTTCTGATTTCAGGTTTATCATGGCGCATATTCGCTGCGATTATATTAAACCGGTCCTGTTCGTTGACAAGTTAACCCTTCACATGTGGGTCAAGGATATCGGCACCAAAAGCTTTGCTTTTGAATATAAACTTGTCCATGAGTCAGACGAAACCATAGTATATGCAACCGGAGAATCGGTCCAGGTCTGTTATGATTACAAAAAAAATCAATCCATGGCCGTTTCAGACGAAACCAAAAAAAAATTAACCCCGTATCTCAAACCATAAATCAATTTCACGTCAAAAGGTTTCTCCTGAGCAAGCTAATTCTTGTATGGCCGTCAACCGCAGATATGACGGAATTTATGATAAATGAGAATTAGATCTCTTCCCATGGGCATTTTTCTTGACAGACATAAAAAGTGGTGTTAACAAATTTTTAAATTACAGGCGCGTAGCTCAGGGGGAGAGCGCTACCTTGACACGGTAGAGGTCGTTGGTTCAAATCCAATCGTGCCTACCAGATAGTTCAAGGGGTTATGGTTCATTCCATAATCCCTTTTTTGTTGGTTGTGACTATTTTGTAACCGGTTGATCTAAAGCGGTTGGACGAAAATAATTTGACAGTGTTTAACGGCTCGCCTGACCAGCGAACGGTACATCTTCGAAATAATACAGACCTTAACCGATAAATCCTTCAATTTCACCAGCATGTTGGTGCATGGCTTCCAAACTATGATATATTTTTTTTGGTTGTTTTTCCAAATAGGCAATGCCAGTTCCAAACGAAGCCACCCCAATACCACGGAAGTGAGTGTAATATTTTATTGCCCTCTTCAGGGGGCAAAAAATGTGTCGTCAAGAGGAACGTCCACGGTAAGGTTGCGCAGGAATACGGTTTCCTTCTCTCCATCGGAGAAGAACTTAACCACTTTGATGGGCAAACGAAGTCTCGGATGAATCCATAAAAAATAAGTCACTCTGGCACTCTGCACCAAAAGTCGTGGACAGGAAAGTCCCTCCAGAGTCTCAGTCGGCAGGGGGGTAACGGTACCTTCATGAGCGCACCGCTCCACCGACCGGATCAGGGAACCGATGTCGGAGTGGTTCACAGTGTGGCCTTTTGAATCGGTGATCAAACGGTTGTCCGGAGCGAGGTGAAAGGTGAAGAGCCTGATCGAAAAGGGACGAAGGGTCACCTTATTTTCGATGGGATTATAAATAAGCAGGGCTCCCTTGTGGGGCCGGATAAAATCCATCCGGATAAAACCCGGTTTTTTGTAGGTATACATAATCCGGTTGCGCCCATCCCCCCCTTCCGAATCCAGAAGGGTGGTGTAGTTAGTCAGAGCGTTGAATCGCTCCATCATCTCAGCAAGGAGAGGATCCTCTTCCCCCCACACGGGAGCGGCAAGGAGCAAGCAGATCCAGAACATAAGAGCCGTTGAGACGTTGCGAGTCATGCGGAGACAGAGACCCCCCTTGCAAGGTACAGGATAAAGCCCTGCATTCCCTTTGCCATGAGCCGGTTGTGGCTCTCGGTAAAGCACCTCTTTAAAAACGGGGAGAAAAGACTCATCCAGGTCCTGCTGGTCCGAACATCCAGAGAAAAAAAACCGCGGGTACCCCGCCGGCTCTCCTTGACACGACAGGTACAGATCCCTTGGATGTCCCCATGGATGTCGGCAGAGATGAAGTCGTGGGTGCTGACCTTCCGAATCACGGCATGGATCTCCAGCCGGTAGTGCAACGGGCTCTTCCACCTTGTTCTGTATTGCTTGCCCTCCATGCCCACAGGGAGTTCGTCGGCAGAATCGGAGAACTCCAACCCCTCCCACCATACGGGCCACTCCTCCACATGAACCATTCCGTCCCACACCGTCTTCACAGGGGCCTCAACCACCCACTCCTCCTTAAATCGGTAGCACTGCCACCGATCCACCCACGAACACACCACGTCGACCTGTCTCATTTCAAAATCCAATGCCCGCCCAATAAAGCTCCGGTTTCACCAAGGGATCATACCATTCATATAGTCTTGTCTTGCCGCTATTTGTTCAAAGAGTCTTAATCGTGAAATCATACGTTCGGCTTCGGCGGCCAGGGAACCGAGTCCGATTGAAAGCCGAGCGTTATGCAATCACTTTTTATGAAGATCAATTATTTTGCCTTGTTTGTTTTTATTGCTTTTTACGTCTTTAACTTTGCTAAGCAAATGAGGTGAAACATTCCATTTTTGCCCTGATTCGGTGATTACAGTAACCGTTTTCTTATTGTATTTAACCAACGTACCAAATTGCTTATTTCGACCGGGCGCTTCAAAACAAACCTGATCTCCCGGACTGAATTGCATCATTTCTGTAACCGTTCACAGGTTCAAAGGTTCGGGGGTTCAAGGTTCCATTCTTGTCCCCGGACTGCATTTGGGATGCGTACTTACGAGAAAAGTGTCAGTTTCGTCAGTCCTAATCCAAAATTTAAAGCTAAATTGGCAATTACTTGGAAAAATGAACATTTGTAACGAGGACTTCGGATTTTCAATGCCTTCTTTGTCCTTAACCCTGAACGTTGAACCCTGAACCTGTGAACGGTTACTCATTTCTTTATGAGTATGCATCGAATCCAAGAATTTTAACCTCTCCACTATCTTGTGATTCAATTCAAAAAGCTCATCATAACTTAAGGAATCAATGTCAATTTTCATAATTCACATCTCGATAGGTTCATGCATAACGGCGAACCTGACCAGCGGGCACGGTTTTCATCCCGTCTGCGTCCAGGCGCAGGTTATGCATGAATTTCATCAATGGGTAACATTTGTTTCCCATGGCGGATTGTAAGAATGGAGATCTGTGTTTTTTCTACCCGATAAATAATCCGATAGTTTCCATAAATTAGTTCCCGAAAATCCTTGCTATTGATTTCCGCTACAATTCGACCACTTTCTGGAAATGACTTTAATTGCTCAACTTCAGAAAATACCGTATCCACCCACTTCTCTGCTGCGTTCGGATTGTCCCGAGAAATATACTCGGCTATCTCCGCCGCCCTCTCCATCGATAAGGGGGACCAAATTATTCTCATTTGCAAACTCGCTTTAACACATCTGCTTTTGCGGCATCATGGTATATACCGGTTCCACTCTCAAGCTGAGCAATTGAAGTTTGTATATCTTGAAGCAATTCAATTTTTTCTTGCATTGCTTCATATTCACCCACGTCAAGCAAAACTGCGACTCCTTTTCCATGCTGTGTAATAACAAGAGGTCTTTTTGTGTCATGTATCTGCTTAAGAAAGGAAGCAATCCCAGTTCGAAACTCAGACATTGGGCGGATATCTTGATCGATTTTTAATCTTTGCATAAGACACCTCACAATAATTTATTTTGTACATTATAGCGTACAATTTATAGTGCATGCAAGTAAAATATTTATCGAAAGCATAACGGAACTCTCACCAGACTGCATGAAGCGTAGCGAAATTCAGTTCTGGTACAGCGCTATGTCCGGTGAAAGTCAATAAAATTACAATAAATTATTTATAATACGATTCAAGAATTCATCCCTTGATATTCTTGCTTGAGTAAGGATGGTTCTCAGGGTTGATTTCTTGATTGTTGGATGGTTTGCATTGTCAAGGATATAGGGGACATAACTAAGTAAATATCTTATTTATGTAATTGGTATTTATGCTTTTTTACGATCTTTTCACCTCGACTTACGGCGTATCCTACTCCCGGCTGACTCATGCCCAATCGTTTGGCTATTTCCGTACAGGTCATCCCAATTTCTCGAACAGCCCAGTAACACAACAAATCCCTTGCGTTAACTTGGACCTTCCGCCGGCCTTTTGAATAGATTTCATTTTTTTCTATACCGTATATCTTTGATACCCTCCGGCCGATTTTTTCAAGATCATAGCCCATACCTTTCAACTCATAACGGCGGTCCAGCCTCTCATTTGCCTGGGATAATAATGCTGTTACAAATTCACCGTCTCCCAATATCCGCTCATCACCTTTAACCCGATCCTGACCCTTTAATCGCAATTTCTTGACCGCAGACCAACCACCCAGACTGCGTACCAGACCCCCTCCGACGAGTTCCGGCCGCCTGCCTTGGGCAATGCCTTCTTTAACATACGCAAGATAGCGCTTTCTCGCGTCTGTTACTTTCTTGCCAAAATATGAAAGCACATATTGGGTATCACACCACTTGCGTTTTTTATTCCCCGTTAAAACGCTGTGTCCGCTGTACGGGTATTTGTTCAACTCCTTAATGTCCGCTACTATTTTTGCACGCAAAGGATTTAAATGAATATAGCGGAGAAGTTCTTTAAAATATATATCCTCCTGGCAGATGATAGATTTGTATCTGTTTTGAAAAAGCTGACCATGGCGGCGGTACTTTCGGTTAAAATAGATGGCATGCCCGGTAAGCAACCTTCTCATCAAGGTGGGCATCCCGGCACCGCCACTTCGAAATAAAAAATGGGCATGATTGGACATCAAGGCCCAAGCATAACAGGCAGTCTGGGTTTGCGGTAAAAGATTTGATAACCGATCAATAAAATTATCTTTATCTACGTCATTTCTGAATATCTTTCGACGCTCAATTCCGCGGATGATGATATGCTGCAAAACACCCGGCGCGTCAAGGCGTGCTAATCTGGGCATGGGCTTCTGATAGCTAAAATGGTTACATTTGTCAAGTTATTTACTTATTTATGGACGTCCCTCATATCTCCCCATAACGAAAAAGTGACTTGCGCCGCGACTTTTGGCGCCAATTCCAGTGATAGGTTAAGCTTAAGATCAACATTCACAAAGTTTCAAAATATATCTGATATATTTTATCCAGAAAAACAGAAGTCCCTCTTATCTCTCCGCTGATATGGATGTCATCAGACAATTTACCTCGACCCAAGTCCCAATCTCCAGGATCTATTGGCCGCCCGGTCGATTCCATAAGTGCTTTTCGTGTAGTTGTCCTGTCAACTTTTACTACACCCCATCCATCTTTAGGATTTTTTGAAATCATATTTGACTCAACCCATGCAAAAACTCTGGGAATCCAGCCTGCATATGGATCAATCTCAAAAGAGACGCCGTAATGTTTAGGATCAAGGTCACTTTCCTGTGGTTTGAAGTTCAAGCTTCCAGTAACTTGTCGGACGAGGAAATCTGTTGACCGGAGAAAATACCAAGTAAGTTCAGTATAATCTCTGCAAGTTTCCTCATCAGGAGGAAAAGCGCCTTCATGTTCAATTTTATTTCGGATTTCGATAAGTTTCTTTAGCATTCTTGAGCGGATAATACCGAAGTGGTGCAAAATTTCGTAATGTCCAGAAGGTTTCTCTTTAATAGGTATATCTTTGAAACGATATATTTCAAAGAGCAATTTGATACGATGATCAATTGCCCTCTTCAATGTCGAAACAGCATCAACGCAGAATAAGTAGTTGTTTGAAACGTTTAAGATTTCATTTGCATGTGACCAAATAACATAAGCTTGTTTCCAAGTAAAATCACTATGATGCCTAATGGTTGAAGACGATACTTCCCATTTAAATATTTTAGGACTTAGATACATGTAGATAATTCTCGTCCCTTTCAAAGCTTAACCAGTTATTCTATTGTTTTCTGCATAATATTCGAAAAAAATATCAGTTGATAAGAAAAAAACGGCATTGTATGTATTTTCTAACTACATAACTCCACAAATAAAGATGCTTTATAGAAAACTGTTATGTCACAATGATACCTATTCCCCAAAATATAAACACCCTCTATAGAGCTCTGCTTATTCAAACCCTAATTGAGCGCAAACAAAATGAAGAAAGCTAATTATTGTTTAATATTTCAGATCATAACATACGATCAAGTTAGCATGTTATAATTGGTGCATACGTGCGTTATAAACTTCTGAATCAAATCTTCATTTTTTTTGCCCTGCGGGAAAGCCGATGATACGCCATCTTCTTTGTTGTCAAGAGCTTGCAGTAGCTTACTACGGCTTCGCCCTTGACGCCGCGAATCTGGCGCATCCACGCCAGAGGCGGGCAAGCCTCGACTTTCGCTCAATTAGGGTTCAAAAAGCGGTTCCGGATAAATACCATCCTTATTATCGAAAGTGGCTGCGGTATTATCTGGATTTTTGCCAAAAATCTTTTTGAAGACGTTCGTGCTGAACGTGCACAACCTATTAATACAATATTTTTGAAAATTGAGCTTTTTACTATATGTCTGTATCAGATCAGCGATGTAGGACAGGTCCGGCCAGGTCGAGAATAAGAATCAATATCAGTTGGATAAAAAATATTCCTTTAAATTCAAAGAGATGCATACACTAATGGGCCTGAAAAATCAATCCTAAATATTACCTATAAAACGCCTATAAAAAATGGGTGTTTTGGGTGAATGGAAATGGGGGAATTGCCGTTCTGTGCGGCGCCTTGTTATCCAATCTCCATTTCATAGTATATCATGTTCTGTTTTGGGTCACGATCCAAGGGGACTCTCTTTACCTCGACAAATCCGCAGTCAGTGTACATCCTTCGTGCAGGAACAAAAAACGGATGATCGCTCGTGGACACTCTTGCCTGCCGTATTCCCATTTGTTCAAATTCCCGCAGGATTTCAGCAACCTGCCGTTTTCCAAAATTACAATTATTGGACAGTGTCAGGATAGGCATTCGCATAAAAGGCTATTCAATTCGAACGGAAAAATCCTATGTGTCATGGATCAAAAGATTTATCCTATTTCACGACAAGAGACATCCGAATGAGATGGGGGAGGTTGAAATCGAAGCATTTTTTTCATATATCGTTTCATTTGCGCCTGCCTTGACCAGCCGAACCGTCGGATACGTGACCCGTTCGTCCGGTGGTGTGGGAGGGGGTAGCCGTGAGGCTACTCCCTATCCCTATATAATCCTGAAAATGGATCAAGCCGCACCGATATTTAAGGCATGCACCTCTTTATCAAGACGATTTCTAAGCAAATCTTCAGTAATCTCAAGATCATATCTGGTTTGAAGATTTAGCCAAAACTGGGGTGAAATGCCAAAAAACTTTCCTAAGCGGAGTGCGGTATCCGCGGTAATCGATCTTTTACCGTGTACAATTTCGTTGATACGCCTTGGCGGTACGCTTATATCTTTAGCAATTCGATATTGACTAATTCGCATGGGTTTTAAAAATTCCTCCAGCAGAATCTCACCAGGGTGGATGGGAGGAAGTTTTTTTTCTTTCATAATGACCTCCTAATGATAATCCGTAATCTCAACATCATATGAATTTCCTTCTTTCCATTTGAAACACACCCTCCATTGGTCGTTGATACGGATACTATGTTGTCCCTTTCGATTACCCTTTAAGGCTTCAAGCCTGTTACCCGGTGGAATTCGCAAGGCATTGAGTTCAGGTGCCGCATCTAACATAACCAGCTTCCTACGCGCCTGATGTTGAATATCTGGAGGGAATTTCTTCGAGAAATGTCTGTTAAATATTTTTTCAGTCTCTTTATCTCGAAAGGTTTTTATCATAATAAGATAATAACGCACTTCGTTATTAACGTCAAGCGTTAAGTTGACAGAAACAGTTATTGGAATAAAAATCCCGGCCCAGAGAACCGGGTTTTCAATTTAAAAAAAAACACTATAACCATTTGAATATCAAGGGCAAAATTATGAATTATCCGCAATTAGAATTGCCGGCGGGCATGGGTGGCGGATTGATCTTGACTAATGGCCCGAAGCCGTCTATAAAAGCATTTTTTTAAAGGAGGAAGAAACCATGCCGATCTATGAATATCAATGTAAAAGCTGTTGTCACTGTTTTGAACAACTGGTTTTGTCTCCGGCGGACCCCCCGCCCGAATGTCCGCAGTGCGCCTGCAAGGACGTAACCAAACTCATGTCCACCGCCGCATTTCGCCCCCAGGGCATTCCCTCCGGTTCCGGCGGTTTCAAGGAACCGGCCTGCAAGCCCTCGGGTTGAACGATCTAGTGTTTTTCCTCGGTTCGAGGAAAAAATCCAATCCGCGCCCGGCCTTGCCGATCACCCGTATCAGGGAGCATCGGGTTCCGGATGCACACCCGCAGTCTAAGGTTTCCAGCGCATTGATCCCGGGTGTTTAATATTCCGAGGATTTATTCGCCACCGAACTTTGGCGAATTATTTTTTTCGCATGCCCCTCCGGGGCGTAGGCCCTACGGGCCGGAGGCTTGATCTTGAACAAAAATCCTCATTTATGGATGGACACCAGGTGATAAAGAAAAAGCTTGACATTATAATTAATAACCGTTAAAAGGGTTATTTAATTCAATATGCAGGGTATCATGAAAAACTTTATTGCCATTAACAACCTTATTAGCCTTATTATTCTCCTCGTCGTAGATGTACTAGTCTACTACGAGGCAAAGGGTTGATAATGGCCTGATTTTATAACAAAACAAAAAACAAAATCCGTTATCAGCCCAAAAGGCCGATAACGGATTTTTTTTTGAAAAGATTTATCTAATGAAAGGTGATCCGGCTAATTTTTTTGAGGAGATTTATCTAATTAAAAGTGATCTGGCTAATTTTTATTTGAGGAGATGTATCTAATGAAAAGTGATCTGGCTAAAAAAGGTATTGAACGGGCGCCCCACCGCTCTTTGTTTAAGGCAATCGGATATACGGATGATGAAATCAAAAAACCCCTGATCGGTATCGCCAATTCGGCCAACGCCATTATTCCCGGTCATATCAATCTGGACAAGATCTCAGAGGCCGTTAAAGCAGGCGTCTATATGGCAGGCGGAACCCCTATTGAATTCGGCGTGATCGGGGTTTGCGACGGCATTGCCATGAGTCACAAAGGGATGAAATATTCCCTTGCCAGCCGGGAGCTGATCGCCGACTCCATCGAGGTTATGGCCACGGCCCATGCATTTGACGCCATGGTCATGGTGACCAATTGTGACAAGATCGTCCCCGGAATGCTCATGGCGGCGGTGCGGCTCGACCTGCCCGCCATCGTCATCAGCGGCGGTCCCATGCTGGCCGGAGAACATCCTGGAAAGACATGCTCCGATAAAATCGATCTGGTTACGGTTTTTGAGTCTGTGGGTGCAGTGCTTTCCGGGAACATGACCGAAGAAGAGTTAAATCGTATCGAAGATGCGGCCTGTCCCACCTGCGGATCCTGCGCCGGTATGTTCACGGCCAATTCCATGAACTGCTTAACCGAGGCCATCGGCATGGGCCTGCCCGGCAACGGCACGATCCCGGCAGTGATGTCGGCCCGTATCCGCCTGGCCAAGGAAGCCGGCAAGCAAATTATGTATCTTTTGGAAAAAAATATCACGCCGTCACGGATCATGACGGATAAGGCGTTTAAAAATGCACTGACCGTGGACATGGCCCTGGGGTGTTCCACCAACACGGTGCTTCATCTTGCGGCCATCGCACGAGAAGCAAATGTCGCCATGGATCTTAATCAGATCAACGAAATCAGCAAAGCCACCCCGCATCTTTGCTCACTCAGTCCGGGCGGAACGCATCATCTTCAAGACCTGAACCGGGCGGGCGGTATCCCTGCGGTGATGAATGAACTTTTCAGGTCCGGCCTGATCGACAACACCTGCCTGACGGTAACCGGTAAGACGGTGGAAGATAATATAAAAAATAAAGGCATACTGGATGATACGGTGATCCGATCGACAGACACCCCATACCATGCTGAAGGGGGGCTTGCCATATTGTTCGGCAATCTTGCTCCTGAAGGGTGCGTGGTCAAACAGTCTGCTGTTATGGATGAAATGTTATGCCATGAAGGACCGGCCAGGGTGTTTGATTCAGAGGAAGAAGCCACACGGGCCATCATGGACGGCAATATCCGTAAAGGGGATGTTATCGTGGTTCGGTATGAAGGGCCCATGGGAGGCCCCGGAATGCAGGAAATGCTGACCCCCACTTCGGCCATCGTCGGCATGAAGTTGGATGCTCATGTGGCATTGATTACGGACGGCCGGTTTTCAGGAGGCACCAAAGGCGCGGCCATCGGTCACATTTCACCGGAAGCCATGCAAAAAGGGCCCATTGCGATTGTTCAGGAAGGAGACCGAATTGCCATTGATATTCCTGCGAAAAAAATAGCACTCAAGGTTTCGGATCAAGAAATCAACGAGCGGTTATCAAAATGGTCCCCGCCGCAACCCAAAATCACCCATGGGTATATGGCCCGGTATGCACGCATGGTTTCATCCGCCAGTGAGGGGGCAGTAGTCAAATAAAACAAAGATGAGCGTTTCAAATTTTAAGTTTCCAATGCAGAAATTAGCAATTTTTCGCAAGGTCAAGGAAATCAAGGAATTACGCGGAGGCGTACACGTAGTACGCCGCACAAGTAATTCCGCAGATTGACGCAGAGATTGCGGAAAAGGGCAATTTCTGGATGGAAACTAATTAAAAAGGAAGGAACACAATCATGAAACTAACAGGCGCACAAATTATGATGAAGGTCCTAAAAGAAGAAGGTGTTGACACGATCTTTGGATATCCGGGGGGGGCAGTCATCGACATCTATGATGAACTGGAAAGAACGGATATCCGGCATATCCTGGTCCGTCAAGAGGCGTGTGCGGTTCATGCTGCTGACGGTTATGCCCGTGCCGGCGGACGGGTGGGGGTATGCCTGGTAACCTCCGGGCCCGGCGCAACCAACGCCGTAACCGGTATTGCATCCTCCTATATGGATTCAATTCCGGTCGTAATCTTTACCGGGCAGGTCCCGACACATCTTATCGGAAATGATGCCTTTCAGGAAGTCGATACCGTGGGCATCACCCGACCGTGCACCAAACACAACTACCTTGTTAAACGTACCGAAGATCTTGCCAGGATTATCAAGGAAGCTTTTTTGATCGCCAATTCCGGTCGCCCGGGACCTGTTTTGATAGATATTCCTAAAAATGTAAGCGCCAATACCATCGATTACAAGGCACCCACAAAAATTAAACTCAAGTCTTACAAGCCTACCTACAGCCCGAATGTAAAACAGCTGCAACGGGTTGCAGATATGATTAAAGACTCCCAAAAACCGCTTATTTTTGCAGGCGGTGGGGTTATACTTTCAAAAGCTTCCAAAGAGCTTACGGAACTTGCCCGTAAAGCCCAAATTCCCTTGACGGCTTCTCTGATGGGCCTGGGTGCATTTCCGGGTACGGACCCCTTGTGGCTCGGCATGATCGGCATGCATGGTACCTACCGATCCAATATGTCAACCGGAGAATGCGATCTTATGATCGGCATCGGCGTCCGTTTTGACGACCGTGTTACCGGCAAAACAGATGCATTTGCACCCAATGCCAAGATTGTGCACATCGATATCGATCCCACATCCATACGAAAAAATATTCCGGTTACGATTCCGGTTGTGGGCGATTGCAAAATCACTCTTTCCCAACTTAACAAGTTACTGGACAAAGAAGACCTGGGCGATCTCAAGAAAAAACGACAAAAATGGATCGATCAGATTCAGCACTGGAAAAGCACATCACCTCAAACCTATGATCAGAAAGATGTTATCAAGCCCCAGTATGTGGTGGACAAGCTCTATCAGCTCACCAAAGGTGAGGCCATCATCACCACCGAAGTGGGTCAGAATCAGATGTGGGCCGCCCAGTATTACCACTTTGACAGACCCAACCACTTTATTACCTCGGGAGGCCTTGGGTGTATGGGATTCGGACTGCCGGCCGCTATTGGAGCGCAACTCGCATGTCCGGACAAGCTTGTGGTCGATGTTGCCGGGGACGGCAGTATTCAGATGAACATCCAGGAAATGACCACGGCCATACAATGCGGTCTTCCGGTAAAAATTGTTATCTTAAACAACGGCTATCTGGGTATGGTCCGCCAATGGCAGCAGCTTTTTTTCAATAAACGCTATGTCTCCACCTGCCTTGCATGTGCTCCGGATTTCGTAAAGCTTGCCGAAGCATACGGCGCTGTGGGGTTAAGAGCAACAAAACCCGAAGAGGTTGAACCCGTTTTGAAAAAAGGACTTTTTTCCAAAAAAACTGTGATTATGGATTTTGTGGTAGAAAAAGAAGAATGTGTTTATCCCATGGTTCCGGCAGGGGCTCCTGTCACGGAAATGCTTCTGGTATAACCCAACCCGGACAAACCGGAACCAAAATTATTTGCCACAAAGACACTAAGACACAAAGGATTTATTTATTTTTCTTTCTTCGTGCCTTGGCGCCTTAGTGGCGAGCAAAAAAAGGATGTTACCCATGACAGAAGAAAAACATGTACTTTCGATTATAGTAGACAACGAACCCGGTGTACTCTCCAGAATTGCTGGACTGTTCAGCGGCCGGGGATTTAACATTGAAAGCCTCTGCGTTGCCGAAACAACCGATCCTCTGGTATCGAGGATCACCCTGGTTACCACCGGAGAACCGCCGATCATTGAACAAATTGAAAAGCAGCTTAACAAGCTCATTAATGTGGTTAAAGTCCACGATCTTACCGGTAAGGAATTTGTGCACAGGGAAATGGCCCTGATCAAGGTTATGGCCAAAGCCGAGCACCGTGCCGAAATTTTGCGGATTGTGGATATCTTCAGGTGCAAAGTGGTTGATGTAAGCATGGATCACTATACCATAGAAGTGACCGGTGACGAAGGAAAAATGAAAGCCATATTAAATCTTTTAAAACCTATCGGCATCAAGGAGATTGCAAAAACAGGCATCATTGCGCTCATCCGGGAGGCCAAGTAGACGCTTATTTATAAATTTTGCTTGCCCCGTGAAATACAGAGTCAATTTCACCGGGGTGCTTTTTGCAGCAAATAATTGAATATTTTCGATTGAAGATTGAATATTTAAGGAATTCTTCCAGTTCTTATAATTTTCAATATCAAAATGATAGAGCGAAGCGACTTCCTTAAATAGTCAATTTTCAATTTTCAATCCCTTTTTGTTCCGGCTTGTCCGGGTTAGGTGTTCAATTTCTAATTTTTAACATTTTTATAGGAGAATAACATGGCTAAGATTAATTTTGGCGGTACTGAAGAAGAAGTAATTACTTCGGAAGAATTTTCATTGGAAAAAGCTAAAGAAGTGCTTAAAGATGAAACAATTGTAATTCTCGGTTATGGAGTTCAGGGGCCGGCTCAGGCGCTCAATCTTAAAGATAACGGATTTAAGGTGATAATAGGACAGCTTGAGGGAGACCATTACTGGAATAAGGCTGTTGCCGACGGGTTTGTTCCGGGTGAAACCTTATTTCCCCTCAAAGAAGCGGCAAAGCAGGGAACGATCATTAAAGAACTCCTTTCCGATGCAGGGCAAGTCGCCACCTGGCCTCTAGTAAAAGAATGCCTTAACCAAGGGGATGCGCTTTATTTTTCTCACGGTTTTTCAATTGTTTATAAAGAGCAAACCGGTGTCATCCCCCCTGATAATGTTGACGTAATTATGGTGGCACCCAAAGGATCGGGAACCAATGTACGCAGGAATTTTCTGGACGGAAGCGGCATCAATTCCAGTTTTGCGATCTACCAGGACTATACCGGCAGAGCAACGGAAAGAACATTGGCATTGGGAATTGCCATCGGTTCAGGCTATCTTTTCCCCACCACTTTTGAAAAAGAAGTTCATAGTGATCTGACCGGTGAACGCGGGGTTCTTATGGGCTGCCTCGCAGGTGTTATGGAAGCCCAGTACAACCTTTTGCGAAAGCACGGGCATTCACCCAGCGAAGCATTTAATGAGACCGTGGAGGAACTCACTCAGAGCCTTATCCGGCTGGTGGCTGAAAACGGCATGGACTGGATGTTTTCAAACTGCAGTACAACCGCCCAGCGCGGGGCGCTGGACTGGGCTCCCAGGTTCCGGGATGCAGTGGTACCCCTGTTTGACGAACTGTATGAAAGAGTGGTTTCCGGAGTAGAAACCAAACGGGTGATTGAGGCAAACAGCGCTCCTGACTACCTTGAAAAACTGCAAAAGGAACTCGATGTCATCAAAAATTCTGAAATGTGGCGGGCCGGAGCTGCGGTGCGATCGTTACGGCCTGAAAATCGATAATCATACATTTTAAGTTTAAGG
>Ga0222656_1000142_pt1 | contig 36617 bp, 39 predicted proteins | sample AntAcemetagen472_FD_179808 | JGI IMG/M metagenome (GOLD analysis project Ga0222656, IMG submission 179808) | Saline water microbial communities from Ace Lake, Antarctica - #472 | ecosystem: Environmental > Aquatic > Non-marine Saline and Alkaline > Saline | place: Antarctica: Ace Lake... | reverse complement strand
GTTGACAGTTTTATTACCAATTTGTAATATCTTTTATAACCTATTGTTTTTGATAATAATCCATGTTTGTCAGGATCAAGCCAAATAATGCTCTTTATTCAGTAGGTTAAGGTGACTCACAACATAAGGTAAGTTAACCATTGCTGCGACTCTCAACGGGCAGGCTTTTAGCACACCGTTTAAGGGTTATAACAGTACCGGTAAACAGGTTCTTAAAAATTGGACCCAGAACGGGCAACGCACGGAAATGCTTGCAGAAGGCATATACACAATTAAGGTCACCAATATCGAGGATACAAAGCAGGTTGTAACGTTTGAGAATGTTAAAATCATCATAGGTCAGCCTCAAACTATTACTGCAGATTTTCCTGTAGGAGTCCAATAGCTGCGCAATTAATTTATTTGTTAATTATTAAAAACAGGGAGTATTTTAAATGGCAATTGAAGAGGCAGTTTCGAAAAATAAGAAAAACAATCCCATTATTATAATTGTAGCGCTTTTAGCATTCGGGTTGATTTTTGGTGGTATTGGTTTTAACAAATACAATATGGGAAAGAAGAATGTGTCCTGGCCTGTTATCAAGGGGAAAATGACCCACTCAAGGGCAGTGCCTACGACGGTGAATAAACGCCAGGAATATCGATTATCAGTTAAATACACATATACTGTTGATGGGAAGTCTTACACTGGCAAGCGTATTACAGCTTATGACGGTTACCAGAAGACCAGGAGAAATGCCAAGAATATTCTCAAAAAGTATCCTGTCGGTGGAGAAGTTTCTGTTTATTATTCCCCAGATAATCCGGGCTCTTCAGTCCTTGAGACAGGGGCGAACAAGGATCTTTCCATGCTGTTATGGGTAGGGGTAATTTGTTTTTTGTTAGCTATAGCAATAATCGTATCTGAATTGAAGAAAAAAAGATCAAAATGATGTTTAAAAATTTTATTTTTTTGGTAACACTTATGGTATACATTCTACTGTTATCATGTGCTAATGAAATGTTGTGGGATATGCGGGACGTCCATAAATAAGTAAATAACTTGACAAATGTAACCATTTTAGCTATCAGAAGCCCATGCATAGATTAGCACGCCTTGACGCGCCGTGCCGTGAATAGTGTCAAAGCTTGAACTGTGAATTAAAACTATTCTTAATATAATATCAACAAGTTATTGTCTCATTAAAACCTTTTTTTGTGGTTATATGCAGCATGGTGATGATAAGGTTTCTCAGTCCCATAGATGAATCTGTCTGTTCACTGAAGTGGCAAATTAAAAGCTTATACTTGTCCGCCTATGGAGGATTCCTCTTGTGTGAGAAACTGTGGCACCGTTTTTTCGTTTTTTGGATATGGTATACCGGTGGCGTATTTTCAGCTATAATCCGTTGAAGCGTCAAAAAATGGTAAAATTGCCTTAGGGTCCGAACCCGGGATTTTGTGACATGAATTAAGGGGGCATTGAAGTCGGCTGTAAAATCGATGAGATGCCGATACCGAACCCTTTTAACAGATCGAATTCTCTGTATTTTTAGAAAGTTTGCTAATTCGTTGAGTATGATGGTTAAAGTCTGGATGGAACGCGCCGAAAAATCGGCCAGCTGACAGTATGCAAGAAACTGGCTGCAATACCCATGGAGCATGATGCCACCTCCTTGTCGCGCCATAGCTTTTCAGCGAAGGCGGACCGAATCATGCTTCATCATGAAACACCCATTAATAAAAGGCAAATTGCGCTAACTGCGGGGTTTGTTGGTTATGCTTTTAAAATTTAGCCACGGGTAGAAAATAATGTTTTTTGTAGATAAGCCATATGTTTCGGAATTTTTCAAAATGACTGTCAAAGATAATGACATCCCTGTAGTCGGTACAGAAATAGCAAAAAAGTTAGGTCTTTATAGTGGCACAAAGGTAATCAGTGAAGATGAAGCTATTGAAATAGCCCGAAAGACAGATAATCCTGTCATCTATATGACATCTGAAAATTCAATAGATTGGATAACGAAAAATTTAGCTTTCAGCAATCTTCCTGAAAAAATAGCGTTATTTAAAGACAAGTTAAAATTTCGAGAATTAACAAAATCAATATTTCCAAGCTTCTACTTCAAAGGGGTTTGCGTTGAAGACTTGACAAAGATTCAGTTCAAAGAAATTACACAACCATTTATCATCAAACCAAAGGTTGGTTTTTTTAGCATGGGTGTTTATAAAGTTTCAAGTTACAAGGAGTGGATTAACACAATTGATTTAATAATCGAAGAAATAGAACAAATTAAAGATTTATATCCTAAAGAAGTATTAGACACCAGTTCATTTATTATTGAACAATTTATTAATGGCGAGGAATTTGCCGTTGATGCATATTATAATTCGACTGGTGAACCAGTTATTCTAAGCATCCTTAAACATACTTTTTCTTCAGATAAAGATGTTAGTGATAGGGTTTACACTTCATCCAAAGATATTATCGAAAATAATCTTAAAGAATTCACAAATTTTACAGAAAAAATAGGTAAATTGGCTGGGGTAAAAAACTTTCCAATACATATTGAGCTTAGAAGAGACGATGACGGAACTTTATTACCTATCGAAGTGAATCCAATGCGGTTTGGTGGCTGGTGTACTACCGCAGATATATCCTTCTTAGCATACGGATTTAACCCTTACCTATATTATTACTCACAAAAAAAACCAAATTGGTCTGAGGTTCTCAAAGGAAAAGAAGAAAAGCTTTTTAGTATCATCGTGTTGGATAATTCGACAGGTATAGACGTAAATAAGATTACATCATTTAATTATGAAAAGTTACTTTTAAATTTTGAAAAGCCAATAGAACTAAGAAAAATTGATTATAAAAAATATCCGGTCTTTGGTTTCCTCTTCACGGAAACCAGAGAAGATAATTTCATTGAGCTTAAAAACATACTGGATTCAGACTTAAATGAATTTGTATCAACTAATATATCAATGGCATAACAACATTCATCTCTCCCGGTTTATGGTATTATTAGGAAAGAATCTTTAACAGAATAGGCTGTAATCGGCTACTGAAATTAATGACCTACATTTTGGAAATGCGCCCTCACAACTATGAAACGGTGAAGGAAATTTATGAGTTGTTTTTGAAAACGCATAACAAAAAAATTAACACTGACCACAAACGCCCGGTTTTTTTAAGTCTGTTGCAAAATAATGTTTATCGCTTCAGGCTGTTTGCTGACGGCGTTTGTGGCAGGTTATTTTAACGTTAGAAATCTTCAATTTGGAGGAACTGTCATGAAGGTATTTATAAGTTGGTCAGGTGAATTGAGCCATAAGGTGGCCAGAATTTTTCGCGATTGGCTTCCAAATGTAGTCCAGATTTTAGAGCCCTATGTCTCTTCTGAAGATATAGATAAGGGGAATGGTGTCACATCTTGAATAGTGAATTAAAATTTTGTGCAGAACATATTCATTTTAAATTCAAGATGTTAAATTTAAAAGCTTCGAACTTTGAAAGGTGTACAAGTCGCTGCTATTCACAATTCAAGGTGTGACACTAATAATCAACATCTGATGGAACGTTCCTTTGCCCGCAGTAAAGGGTTCTGGCAAATTATATTCCAATGAAAACAAAACCAGCCAAAACCGCAGGTTCTCTACAAAAGGTTTTTAAAGGGCTTAAAAGGTCACTATGATGGAATTTGTCTACGGTTATTTAGTCATCCAGGGTGTTAATCCCGCGACTGCGGGTTTTCTGGCAACAGCTATCTTAGCAATTCTGGCAATTGTTTTAAGTATCATTGCCAATTTTGTTGCCAAACGATTTATTTTAAAGGGATTGGCCCACATCGTTGCCCACACTGAGACCAAGTGGGATGACATCTTCCTTGAAAGGAACGTATTCGGTAAGCTTTCTCATCTTGCTCCTGCCGTTGTGTTATATGTTACGATACCGATTGCGCTGGAGGGCTATGAGCGGCTGACAGCCTTAGCTACAAGTGCTGTCATTATCTATATGATTATTATTGGCATTCTGGTCATTGACTCCTTCCTGAATGCTGTCCTTGATATCTATCGAACCCGGGAGGTTTCAAAAGAAATACCGATCAAAAGTTTTATCCAGCTTTTAAAAGTGGCGATCTATTTCATTGCCATTATTTTTATCATTTCCGTTATCCTCAACAAAACCCCTCTTTACTTTTTTAGCGGCCTCGGTGCATTAACGGCTATCCTCTTACTGCTTTTTAAAGATGCCATCCTGGGATTTGTGGCGGGGATACAGCTCGCAGCCAATAAGATGGTGGCAAACGGAGACTGGATTGAAATGCCTAAATACGGTGCTGACGGTGATGTGCTGGAGGTTGCATTAACAACCGTAAAAGTACAGAACTGGGACAAGACTGTAACCACTATCCCTACCTATGCCTTAATTAGCGAATCATTCAAAAACTGGCGTGGCATGCAGTTTTCAGGCGGGCGTCGCATAAAAAGGTCGGTTTACATTGATATAAATACGATCAAATTCTGCACAGAAGAAATGATAGAGCGATTTTCCAAAATTCGATATATTGCAGATTACATGGAGAAGAAGAAAAAGGAACTGGCTGAGTACAACGCAACACATCAGTTGGATGATTCGGTCCCCGCTAACAAGAGACAACTCACTAATGTCGGTACCTTTCGAGCTTACGTAACCTTCTATTTAAAAAACCATCCCATGATCAACCACGAAATGACTTTTCTTATCCGCCAGCTGGCACCCACGGAAAATGGGTTGCCCGTTGAAATATATGTGTTCTGCAAAGACAAGGTCTGGGCAAATTACGAAGCGATTCAGTCTGATATTTTTGATCACATACTAGCCATCGTTCCTGAGTTCGATTTAAAAGTATTTCAAAGTCCGGCGGGTAGTGACTTCAAAGACTTTGCCGCTAATTCTCCGTTTCATTGATCGCTCGGAATTAATTCCGCTCACTTACTAGTTAGGCGTAAATTCAGGATAGCACATGAACGATTGGGGTATCCCTGATTGGCTTGAAAAGGAAGTGAAGGAGCGAGATAAGACCTGCGTTTATTGTGGCGTCCGGATGATCCAGAAGATGCCTTCACGAGGTCCCCGGAAAGCTGTGGCAACGTGGGAGCACATCATCAACAACGCAAGTATTGTCACGCGTGAGAATATTGCCAGATGTTGCGTTGCCTGCAATTATAGCAAAGGGACAAAGAAGCTATCTGATTGGATTCAGTCGAGTTACTGTAAAAAGCACGGAATCAACAAAGACACGGTTGCGGAAGTAGTAAAAAAAGCGTTGCGGGCTGGCGCCTAACCATGCAAATGCACTTGATCCCCAAAGCTGAGGCATTTCAAAAGGTTATATTTCTCCCCACCTTTTGATTCTTAGCATATTTAATTGTAACTTTGGGTCCAAGTGATTTGCCACGTTATCTTCCGCATAATTTTACTTGCGTACACACAATATTCGTGATAAGGTGTATGATAAATGCAAAGGAGGTATTCAATGAAACGTACAAATATTGTGATAGATGATAAACTTGTGGAAAATTGTTTAAGAGCAACCGGAATAAAAACTCGTAAAGCTCTGATTGATCATGCGTTGCGTGAGTTGTACCGTCATGAATCTCAAACTAAAATTCTTGAACTCAAAGGCAAAATCAATTGGGAGGGTGATCTTAACGAGTGGCGGCAAGGTAGAGATATATGATAATCCTTGTTGATACGACAGTATGGATCGATTTCTTTGCGGCACGATCGTTACAACATGTGGCAATTTTAGAGGATCTGATTGAATACAGAGAAGATATTTGTACCTGTGGAATCATTTTGACAGAGGTGCTTCAAGGTATTCGAAAAGACACTGAATTTAAAAAAACAAGAGACTTGTTCAAGACTTTGATTTGTTTTCCAATGCCCTATACCGTCTTTTTACGTTCTGCAGAAATCTATCGAAAATTGCGTAAAAAAGGTATAACTATCCGAAAACCCTTAGACTGCATGATTGCCTCAACTGCCATCGAAAATGATATACCACTTCTACACAATGATAAAGATTTTCAGCCTATTGAGAAGTACTGCGGATTAAAAGTGCTGTCAGCAAATGAAAAAAGATAACCAAGCAAATGCAGCCGACACAAAAAGCCGTGCGGCTGATTTGCGGCGTTGGTTGCTCAATGGCAGGCATTTCATCGGATAGAGTTTAATATGATTGATAGACTCTTACTTCCATCTCAAACAGACCTAAAACATCGGGGTCAGGTCTTCATTCTTGACAAACAGCTTGGAAAAAAGCTATTAGATTCGTTATCACCTTAGCCAAATATCGAAAGGATGGATAATGGCTCGTCCCTTGAGAATAACCTATCCCGGCGCCTTTTATCATGTGACTTCCCGGGGTAATGAACGGGAAAATGTATTCAAGAACAAGCGTGACAGGGAAAAGTTTCTTGAATATTTTGAATCGGCTACAAAAAGATATGATGCAGTGATTCATGTATTCTGTTTGATGGACAACCATTACCATCTGTTGCTTGAAACGCCTTCCGGAAATCTGCCCCAGATCATGCAGCATATTAACGGTGCATACACAACTTATTTTAATGTGAAACGCGGACGATCCGGACATTTGTTTCAGGGGCGTTACAAAGCCATACTCGTTGATATTGACGAGTACGCAAAAGAGCTTTCACGATATATTCATTTAAACCCGGTCAGGGCGAAAATGGTTAAAACTCCGGAGGAATATGAGTGGTCGAGCTATCAATTTTACATTGGCCAGAAAAAACCTCCGGAATGGCTGCATAGAGATTTTATTCTTGGATATTTCGGCAATAAAGTTTCAATTGCACAAAAAGCGTATCGCCGCTTTGTAAACGCAATACTTAACAAGAAATATGATAACCCATTGGATGAGGTTGTCAGTTCGACACTACTGGGCAGCCCTGGTTTTATAGCCTTTATTAAGGATAAATTTTTATCGGGCAAAAAACCTGATAAAGATTTGCCGGCTTTAAAAGAATTGGCTGATAAAGCATCGCTGAAAGATATATTTGCTGAAGTGGAATCCGTTTTCGGAAAACAAGCGTCTTTGGGCCGGAATGTAAAAATGTTTCTTTGTCAGAGATATACCGGCGAAAAGCTGAAAGATATTGGCACATATTTCGGGATTGGAGAATCCGGGGTGTCCCAGGCATGCAGGCGTGTTAAGGATAAAATAAGAAACGACAAAAAGCTTGAAAGAAAAATTGCAAAAATTGAGAAAAAATTAAATGTTTCAAGAATGAAGATCTGATCCTGTTACTGTTGTTTTTGTAAAAACGGATTTTAACGCCATTGAATTCGATGGGTTAAAAGATCGTGGAAGGCATAATTATGGGTAAAAAGGAAATCATCGAAATCCTGCGAGGCTACAAGAAAGATTACGCCGAACAATACGGTATCTTGGACATCGGCGTTTTCGGCTCTGTGGCGCGCGACGAGATCGGGGAAGACAGTGATGTGGATATAGTCGTTCGTATTTCAAAACCGGACCTTTTCATGATAGTCGGCATTAAGAATGAGCTGAAGGAAAGACTTCACCGGTCGGTGGACATTGTTACCTACAGGGACAATATGAATCAATTCTTAAAAAAAAGGATAGACGGGGAGGCTGTATATGCGTGACAAGGAGCTTGTCCTAGAGGTTTTGCGCCAGATAGAAGAGGCTTCCGCGAAAATCATTGTCCGCTTTCAGACCATTCGCCAGGTAGCCGACTTTACCGATAGCCTGCCGGGGTTGATAAAATGGATGCCATCTGTATGATGCTGATCGTTATCGGAGAATCATTGAAAAATCTGGATAAAATCACCAGCGGAACGTTTCTGCCTCAATATCCGGAGGTGGACTGGAAAAAGGCAAAAGGGATGCGGGATATCCTTACCCATCATTATGCAGATATAAATGCCGAAGCGGTATTTAATACATGCAAAGAAAAAATACCACAACTTCGAAAAACCATCCAGAAAATGATAAAGGAGCTGAGATAATAGCCATCCACCCCTGAGAATGGCGTCAAGCCCGAATATTGAATAATAGATGTTTTATATGATATTTCAATATGTTGATATAATCAGAAAGTGAATCAGACGACACTGCTCCTCCGCGATGTCGGATGATCAGCTTATCATCAACGGTGAAAAGATAAAGTATGAACCAATCAACCAATAATTCAATTTACGTCCCCCACCACGCTGACTTCATGTGTAAATGCCTTGCATATGAAAGCCTCCGATTCGTGTAAAATTCAGGTAAAAATAGAGAGCATGACGGATAAAGAAGGGAAGTAAAAGAAGGGAGATATATATGCTGAAACGTCTTATTCATTTTATCATGTTTGGAAGTATCGCTTTTTTTGCTTTTACACATGTTGTATATGCCGAAGCTCCGATGGTCAAGACACAGGTTCCCGGCTACTACCGGATGCAGTTGGGTCAGTTTGAAATGACTGCTCTTTATGACGGTAGGATCGAACTGGACACGCAACTTTTGAAAAATGTTCAACCTGCCGATCTGGATTGTTTGCTGAAACGTTTTTTCGTGGGAAATCCAAAGATGGCAACTTCGGTAAACGCTTATCTGATCAATACCGGCCCTCATCTTGTTCTGGTGGATGCCGGGGCCGGGAAACTCTTTGGCGACAGTCTTGGCCACATTGCCAAAAATATCAAGGCGGCAGGCTATGATCCTTCGCAGGTGGATACAATTTTGATCACCCATATGCATGGCGATCACATTGGCGGCTTGAATGATGCAGAAGGCAAACCGGTCTACCCCAATGCGAACATTTTCGTTGCCAAGGCTGAAAGCGATTTTTGGTTGTCCGAAGAAAAGGCCGAGAAGGCACCGGATGAGCAAAAACGATTTTTCAACATGGCCCGTGATATCTCTTCCCAGTACCTGGCCAATGGGAAATGGCAGACCTTTGTTCCCGGGGGTGAATTGGTCCCCGAGATCCGTGCCATCGATACCAAAGGCCATACGCCCGGCCATACTGCCTATGTTGTCGGATCGGATAAACAAAAGTTGGTCATCTGGGGAGACGTGGTCCATGCCTATGCCGTACAATTTGCGAAACCGAGTACTTCCATCGATTTCGATATTGACCAGAAACAGGCCGTCATAACTCGCTGTGCACTGATGAAAACCATTGCCGCCGATGGTTCATTCGTTGCCGGTATGCATTTGCCATTTCCAGGGATCGGACATATCCGGGCAGAGGGCGAAGGGAGCTATGCGTGGGTACCGATCGAGTTTGAACCGCTCCCTGAATTTTCGACCACCGCAGCGAAGGCCTCATCCTATTGAGCGATCGGATATGGATTTAAAAAAAGGTGTCGCGTTTAGTATTTTTAGTAAGTTTGCTAATTCGTTAAGCCTGATATTAAAGCCTGGATGGAACGCGCCGAGAAAAAGCACAGGGGTCAATTTTTGACAGTTTTTTGGCACAATGTGAAGAATGAAGACCTGACCCAAAGGCTGTTACTCGTTTAATATTTCGGTTCTCAAAGTTCATAGCACGCCCATTCAGCTTATCGCCGCCGGATGCTTCGCCATCCGGCGGCGTTCGCTTTCAAAAATAGGTGCATTCGTTCTTGCATTTTTATTTTATTCGTCATAGTATCTTACCAGTAAGACAAGGCAGACGGAGAGAGAGGTAAACTATGACAAATGTTTCAACCACTAAAATGTCATCCAAGGGACAGGTTGTTATACCTGAAATAATTAGGAAAAAATTAAACTTAAAACCCGGATCTCAATTTGTTGTAGTGGGGGATAAAGACGTTGTGATACTAAAAAGTATATCGCCACCAAATCTTAACGATTTTGATGATTTAATTGCTGAGGCTCGGCGGAACGGGAAAAAAGCAGGGTTAAAAAAAGTTGATATTAAAGATGCGATATTAAGCGTCCGTGGCAAATAGAAATGAAAATTGTCCTTGATACAAATGTATTTATTTCCGGGATCTTTTTCAGTAGGCCACCCTCTCAAATTTTACGAGCATGGAAAAACAAAAGACTACAAATAATCCTATCTCAGGATATCCTCATTGAATATCAACGTGTTGCCGAGTCTTTAACGCTTAAATATCCCTCAATTGATATTCTACCGATTATTGAGTTGGTTACGGTGCATGGACAGTTCGTTGACACTAAAAATATTGATATAACAGTGTGCGAGGATCCGGATGATAACAAATTCATTGAATGTGCAATAGCCAGCGATACGAAAATTATCGTAAGCGGCGATAAGCATCTATTAAAAGTAAAAGGATTTAAGGGCATTAAAGTGCATAAACCCCGTGAGTTTGTTGAAATCTATTTGGATTAATCATCTAAAGCGAACAACCGGTTGAAAACAAGGGGGTCACCCATTAAAGGGTGACCCTTAGGCTGTTACAGTTGATCTCGAGGACCATGCGCCCACTGATGCCCGCCGTTCGGACAATAAGATCACGGACAAGGTATATTAATGCGCATATTTTTGACAGGCGTCAGTTGTGTCGGAAAAACGAGCATCGGTAAAAAAATGGGGGAACTTCTGGGCGTCAGGTTTTTCGATCTGGATCAAGAAATCGAGAGTTTCTTCAAAACCAGCATTGAGAGGCTTCAGAAAAAATTCCTTACAATTCATTCTTTCCGCGACGAAGCCGCGAAGGCCTTAGTGCATTTGCTGAACCGTGCAGATAGCAGGGAGTGTGTGGTGGCATTACCTCCAAGCGGCCTGATGGGGGGATACTTGCGGACTTTAAAAAAAGTCGATGGAACCACTTTAGTGCTTACCGATAAGCCGGAAAATATTTTGGAGAGGATCAGGTTCTACGACATAGACTCCCGCCCGATCAAAAAGAAGCTGACCCCCAAGGAAAAGAAATTGTACCTGAGAGAGATTAAGAAGGACATCACCTATTTCCGCACGAGTTACCAGCGGGCCAAACTGCAGGTTGACATTTCCGGGCTGGACGCGGATCAAGCGGCTTATAAAGTCATAGAAGCCGTCGAGAAACTTGACGGTAACATAAAGCAACAACCAAAATCCGAACCTGGCAGTGCAGTGAAAAGCCAGGGTGGTGCCACTTAGCATTTTTTTCAAATGCGTATTTTAGCGGATTTGGCTTATGTCTGTGGAAGCTTTAATGCTCAATCCAGGAAATAAGTTTCATGCTCTCAAAGGAAACAGGAAGGGACAATTCGCCATCAGCATCAACAAACAATGGCGTGTTTGTTTTGAGTGGCATGAGGGGAATGCATTTAATATTGAAATTGTAGATTATCATTGAGGTATTGATATGAGTGCGAATAAACTTCTTGATCCGATTAAACCAGGTGAAATCCTGCGTGAAGATTTTATGGAACCCTTGGGTATTAGTATAAATCAGCTTTCACGTGACCTTTCTGTCCCTCCCAATAGGATTAGCGAGATTGTCAACGGTAAAAGATCCATTACGGCTGATACCGCCTTGAGATTGCAGCGCTACTTTGGTGTTGAAGCTCAGTTTTGGCTGAACCTACAGACTGAATATGATCTACGAATGATAAAGCGAAAGATATGGTCTGACATCGAACGGCGAATTATCCCGGTTAAGACAACGGAAACAGGGATTGAGACTAGCGCCGGGGTATAAAACGTCGTTGAAGCAGACAAACTGGTTATTGTTGGTGGATGATATTTTGGCGGATCAATCGAAATTAAAAATAATTTGAAAATGGTGTCAAAGCTTGAATAGTGAATTAAATTAACAATAAACATAATATCAATAGGTTATTCAATCGCCAAAATCTTGATTTGTGGTTATATGCAGTATGATTATGATAAGCTTTCTCAGTCCCATGGATGGAACCGGCTGTTCACTGAAGTGGCAAATTAAAAGCTTATACTTATCCGCCTATGGAGGATTCCTCTTGTGTGAGAAACTGTGGCACCGTTTTTTCGTTTTTTTGGATATGGTATACCGGTGGCGATATTTTCAGGTATGATCCGATGAAGCGTCAAAAAATGGTAAAATTGCATTAGGATCCGGACCCGGAATTTTGTGACATGAATTGAGGGGGCATTGTAGTCGGCTGTAAAATCGATGAGATGCCGATAGCGAACCTTTTTAACAGACCGAATTCTCTGTGTTTTTAGAAAGTTTGCTAATTAGTTAAACCTGATGGTTAAAGCTTGGATGGAACGCGCCGAAAAATCGGCCAACTCACAGTATGCAAGAAACTGGCTGCAATACCGATGGAGCATGATGCCACCTCCTTGTCGCGCCATAGCTTTTCAGCGAAGGCGGACCGAATCATGCTCCATCATTAAACACCCATTAATAAAAGGCAAATTGCGCTAACTGCGGGGTTTGTTGGTTATCTTGATGGAAACAATATCCTTGACATGTATGCATGAATGATGCATATTGATGCATATGAGGACGACATTAAACATAGATGACCAAATGCTGGAACAAGCATCCCAATTGACAGGGATCAATGAAAAGACGACACTTGTTCGACTTGGTCTAGAAGCTCTGATTGCACGGGAAAGCAGCAAGCGGTTAGCCCAATTAGGTAGCTCGGAAAGGAATCTACGCCCAATTCCGCGCCGCCGATCAAAGGCACCATAACCGTGGTGCTCGTGGATACATCTGTTTGGGTCAATCATTTTCGGCGTGGAGAGCCTCACCTCTCGAAGCTTCTAATGGATGCGGAGGTTGCTTGCCACTCTTTTATTATTGGGGAGCTTGCTTGCGGTAATATCGGCAACCGCGCTGAGATTCTAAATTTGCTCCGATCCCTTCCTTTAGCCCCAGCCATCAATTTGGATGAATATCTGTATTTTGTTGAACGGAACCAAATACATGGAATAGGAATAGGTTTCGTCGATGTACATTTATTAGCGGCAGCGAAGTTGGCCGGAATGCCATTGTGGACTAACGATAAAAAATTGAGTCATGCCGCATCCAGTTTAGATCTGTCTTACAGCATCAAAAGATAGAAAATCAAAAGATAATCGGGTAAGGGGGAATCTCCCCCCCTCCCCACACCACCTGGCAAGCGGGTCCGCACCGGTCGGTTCACTTAGAAGACAACGGGGTAAGGTCTTCATTCTTGACAGTTTTTTCGGTATAATGTGAAGAATGAAGACCTGACCCAAAGGCTGTTACTCGTTTAATATTTCGTTTCTCAAAGTTCATAGCACGCCCACTCAGCTTATCGCCGTCGGATGCTTCGCCATCCGGCGGCGTTCGCTTTCAAAAATAGGTGCATTCGTTCTTGCATTTTTATTTTATTCGTCACAGTATCTTACCAGTAAGACAATACAAACGGAGAGAGAGGTAAACTATGACAAATGTTTCAACCACTAAAATGTCATCCAAGGGACAGGTTGTTATACCTGAAATAATTAGGAAAAAGTTAAACTTAAAACCCGGATCTCAATTTGTTGTAGTGGGGGATAAAGACGTTGTGATACTAAAAAGTATATCGCCACCAAATCTTAACGATTTTGATGATTTAATTGCTGAGGCTCGGCGGAACGGGAAAAAAGCAGGGTTAAAAAAAGTTGATATTAAAGATGCGATATTAAGCGTCCGTGGCAAATAGAAATGAAAATTGTCCTTGATACAAATGTATTTATTTCCGGGATCTTTTTCAGTAGGCCACCCTCTCAAATTTTACGAGCATGGAAAAACAAAAGACTACAAATAATCCTATCTCAGGATATCCTCATTGAATATCAACGTGTTGCCGAGTCTTTAACGCTTAAATATCCCTCAATTGATATTCTACCGATTATTGAGTTGGTTACGGTGCATGGACAGTTCGTTGACACTAAAAATATTGATACTTGACAGGGAAAAATGTTTAAATTAGACTAGTTTTAGACTAGTTTAGTTAAATCAGGAGAGTTATTATGGAAACAATTGGTGCATACGAAGCAAAAACCCATCTACCAAAGCTGCTTGAACGTGTGATCAAAGGAGAGCGAATAACCATTACAAAACATGGCGTACCAGTTGCCGTTTTGCAGCCACCACCACCTTTAAGAAAGACAGAACCTAAAAAGGTTATTGCTGAATTGCGAAAATTCCGTGAAAAGCATACTCTTAAGGGGCTTTCTATCCGAGATATGATAGAACAAGGAAGGCGATAAATGGGCGATGATTTCGTTATTGACAATTCTGTGGTTATGACATGGTGTTTCAAGGATGAAACAAGTCAATATGCTGATGCTATTTTAGACCGCCTTGAGATTTCTACCGGGTTCGTTCCGTCAATTTGGCCTTTAGAAGTTTGCAATGTATTATTGGTGGCTGAACGCAAAAGACGAATTGGCGAGGCGGACAGTACACGTTTTATTGCTTTGATTGCCGAACTACCAATAATAGTTGAACAGGAACCACCGGAAAGGATGATTAAGGAAATTTTTGCATTAGCCCGCGAGCACAAACTTTCTACTTACGACGCCTCATATTTAGATCTCGCAATGAGAAAAGGATTGCCCATCGCTACACTTGACAAAAACTTAATAGCCGCAGCTAAACGAAGTAAAGTTCCAATATTAAGTGGTAAATGACAAGATTTGCCGAACAAGATAATGGAGCAGATGCCTAAAGCTGTGGCACTTTGCGATATATTACTTTTTCGCATTTTATCTATCATTTCGGATTGCTGTTCACATCATTCGGCACTGCTCATTATTGGCGTTGGCCTTTAAGAGATGAATTGTGAACAGGCGAAAATTGCTTCAATAATTGCCGGTTCTAAAAACATAAGATTTGCAGATATGGTAAATCTTGTTAAAGGTTTTGGTTTCGAGCTATCGTGAACCGACAGCAGCCACACATTTTCGTGCGGCCTTTGAAAATCTTTAGGAAGGGTTCAAGGTTTCTGAACTCTGAACCTCTGAACTCCTGAACCTCTGAATCCTTAACCTCTGAACCCTGAACCTCTGAACCTCTGAACCCTACTTCCATTTTTCACTCATTTTTCATTTTGATTTCATAATTGTTTCATCTTACGGATCTATAATTAGTTTTCATCCAGAAATGGCCCTTTTCCGCAATCTCTGCGTCAATCTGCGGAATCCCTTGTGCGGCGTACCACTTGTACGCCTCCGCGGTATTCCTTGATTTCCTTGACCTTGCGAAAAATTGCTCATTTCTGAATTGGAAACTTAATTTGTGCCCATTATCGATTTATGGATGGACACTAATTAATACGAAATTAAGGAATTAATTCGCCAAAGTTTGGTGGCGAATTAAAATCGTTAACAACAAACTCCGGAGGTGACAAACATGTGGAACTATTTAAAACCATTGATCTATTTTATTCTTGCCCTGGCTGTTTTTATGTTCGCATCCACGGGCCGTGCGGAGACCGAAAATCAAAAAACCCTTTCTCCTTATTTTTTTATTGAAAACGGAGATCCCTCCGTGGACCGCTTTCCCCTGAAGAAAACCCATGTGAACGTCACCATTACCGGGGTTATCGCTGATGTGGTCATCACCCAAAAATATGTGAATCACGGCACTCGTCCCATTACCGCGCGCTACATTTTTCCGGCCTCAACCCGGGCCGCGGTTCACGGCATGAAAATGAAAATCGGCGAACATATGATCTGTGCTAAAGTCAAAGAACGAAACATCGCCCAAAAAGAATTCAACACGGCCAAAAAGCAGGGAAAGAGCGCATCTTTGCTCAAACAGCAGCGCCCCAATGTGTTCAGTATGAACGTGGCGAACATTATGCCCGAAGATATTATTGAGATTGAATTGCACTACACCGAATTACTCGTTCCCACGAACGGAACCTATGAATTTATCTACCCGACGGTCGTAGGTCCCCGGTACTCAAACCAAAATGAGGCTGATTCCCCGGAAACAGACCACTGGGTTAAAAACCCCTATCTTAAGGAAGGCAGCGAGGATCGCACGGAATTTGATATAAACCTTTCCATTTCAACCGGTATTGCCCTTCAGGAGCTTGTGTGCCCTTCCCATAAAACCGAAATCGTATGGAAAAGTAAATCGCTTGCTCGAATCCTGATGGCAACATCCGAGAAATATGGCGGGAATCGTGATTTTATTGTAAACTACCGACTGGCCGGAAAAACCATTGAATTCGGCTTGATGCTGTATTCCGGTGAGGATGAAAATTTTTTCCTGCTCATGGTTCAACCTCCGGAACAAGTCAAACCCGCGGATATCCCCCCTCGGGAATACATCTTCGTGGTGGACATTTCCGGCTCCATGCACGGATTTCCCTTGAATACGGCCAAAAAGCTTCTAAAAAACCTGATTGAAAACCTTAAAGAATCGGATAAATTTAATGTGGTTCTTTTTGCCGGGGGCTCCAAAGTGATGGCCCCTGCATCGGTGCCGGCCTCCGGGGAAAATATCCATAGCGCCATCCGGCTGATCGATGGTCAGAAGGGCGGCGGGGGCACGGAACTTTCCTTGGCTTTGAAAAAGGCCCTGTCCTTACCGGCAGATGAAACCTATTCCCGAACCATTCTTATTATAACAGACGGATATATTGCTGCGGAAAAAGATGTTTTTCATCTGATCCAACAGAACCTGAACAGAACCAATGTGTTTGCCTTCGGTATCGGGAGCAGTGTGAACCGGTATCTCATTGAAGGAATGGCCAAGGCCGGACACGGGGAGCCCTTCGTGGTCACCCAACCTCTGGAAGCCCATGGTGCTGCTCAGCGCTTTCGCAACTATGTTCAATCACCCGTACTGACGCACATTGCGGTCACATATGACGGTTTTGAAACCTATGATATGGAGCCCCCTGTAATTGCGGACCTGTTTGCCCGGCGACCCGTAATGGTTTTCGGCAAATGGCGGGGCAATCCCCAGGGCACTATTGAACTCACCGGCGTGGACGGAAGCGGTAAGTATCTGAAGACAGTTCATGTGTCCGAAACCAAACCCCTAAAAGTAAACAGCGCCTTGAAGTATTTATGGGCCCGGACACGGATCGGGCGTCTGTCGGATTTCAATTTCAAGGATCACACCCATGACACCCGCGCTCAAATAACCTCGCTGGGATTGACGTATAATTTGTTGACGGCAAACACCTCATTTGTTGCCGTCCATGAGGTGGTCCGCAATCCCGAGGCTCAATCCCAAGAGGTTCATCAGCCCCTGCCCTTGCCGTTACATGTGTCCAACCTGGCCATGGGCGGATCCGTGTCAAAGGTTCCCGAACCCGGGTTATGCATCGTGCTGGTCATTGCACTTCTGATTCTTATCCTGACCATGGGATACAAAAAATATTTTCGTTATCGGGTTTGATGAAACTTGGTGCTCTAATTCGTAAATACGGCGACGTATTTTATGACAGGCCACCGCATTAAATATAGAGATCGACCATAAAAGTGACTAAAATTTGAAGTGAACTAAAGTTAAGGAACTCGCCTGTGGCGAGGCCAATTTAAAAATGAGAGAATACATCAACTTTTAGGCACGTTAGATCACTTTTCACTTAAAACTTTTAAGTAAAATGAATAAAACACATAAAATATTTTTTCCATTATGCTTACGCTCGATTAGAGTAAAGAACAGCATCCTCTATATGGTTGTTTTGCTCATGGCGGTAGGTCTCAAATACCATTATAGCCACGCCCGCAGTGATGACCTGGGATGGATATTGGGTCCCACTGCCGGCGTAGTTGAATATATCAGCGGAATCGCTTTTGAAAAAGAAGACGGTGCCGGCTTTGTCAACCGCGAAAACCGGATTATCATTGCACCGTCTTGCGCCGGTGTGAATTTTTTGATCATTGCCTTTTGCATGGCGGCGTTTTCAGGCCTTCACCGTCTGAACTCTTTCGGATCAAAGATCTTTTGGCTGGGCAACAGTGCGGCATGGGCCTATGTTTTGACAATTGCCGTAAATGCGTTCAGGATTGTGGCGTCCATCCATATGTACAACGCGGATATTTATTATCACGGGCTGACGCCGGAAAGGCTTCACCGGATCGAGGGTATTTTTATCTACTTGTTTTTTCTATGCCTGTTTTATATGGCGTTGAATAAAATAATTCGTTTCTGGTCCCGCGATCCAGAGAACAAACAGAAAAAATGGATCTGCCAATATCAAGATTCTATTGGATCGGGCCATGCCCCTGTTGTCCCGCTGTTCTGGTATCTTATGATTTCTCTGGGCATTCCGCTCTTAAACCGTGCGTATCACAAAAACGGCCCGCAGTTTGTGGAACATTGTCTATTCATATTGTGCGTTTGTATGGTTGTTTTTTTAGTTGTTTTTTTGATACAATCCGGTTGCGGATGGATCTTCCGTAGGATACAAGTTTACCGGCTAAAAAGACCAAATCCCGCTCCACATGAAATGTGAAAGTAAATAACCGATAGTAAGTCTAAAATTAAAGATGATGAACTCGTAAAAAGTCCGATTTAGACGGTTTCGTAAAAAGTTCAAATTCAAGGCGTGCAAGTTTTGTAATCATGAGGCGTACTTGTCGTACGTCGAATGATTGCGAAATGCAGCACAACGCAGAAGTTGGACTTTTTACGAGATCGTCAAAGATCACTTCTTAATGTTTCGACCCAAAAGAAGGACATCATGAAACCAAAGATCCTGATTGTTGAAGATGAGCCCGCCATCACGGATACCATCCAGTATGCCCTTGAAACCGACGGGTTTGACACGGTGACCCTGTCATCCGGAATGTCCGTCATCCCCTTGATATCCGAAAATCCGGTGGACCTGATCGTACTGGATATCGGACTGCCGGACATCAACGGGCTTGAATTGTGCAAAGAGATCCGAAAGGTTCACACCATCCCGATTATTTTTTTGACGGCACGGGCCGATGAAATTGATCGGGTCGTGGGGCTTGAAATCGGGGCGGACGACTATTTGACCAAGCCGTTCAGTCCCAGAGAATTGTCCGCCAGAGTCAAGGCGGTGCTCAGGCGAACGCAACACACACTCCCCTCCCCACTGTCCGTCCCGGCATTTACGGTGAATGAATCAAAACGTCGGATCTCCTATTTTGAAAAGATCCTGGATCTTTCTCATTATGAGTACAAGATCTTGAAAACATTTATCCGTCGGCCAGGGCACGTGTATTCCCGGGATCAATTAATGGATCTGGTATGGGATGAACCCGAAACCAGTATGGACCGAACCGTTGATGCCCATATAAAGAACCTTCGTGCCAAATTAAAAACCGTGAAACCGGATATGGATCCCATCGTCACTCACAGAGGCATGGGATATTCATTGAAAGAGGAGTTATGAAACTCGGCGCCCGTATTTTCTTTTGTTACATTTTGATTTTTGCTGTCTGTTTCTATTATCCCATCGACTGGGTGGTGAAAAATCTCCGTACCCGCTATCTTGAAAGTGTTGAAGACCCGCTGGTGGATCAGGCCAATATTTTGGCCGGCATTGTGGGTCTTGAAATGGAAACGGACCGGTTTGATCCTAAAAAGCTGTACACCGCATTTGAAACCATCTACAATCGTTCCCTATCCGCCGGAATATACGACATGGTCAAAACCCGGGTGGACATGCAGATTTATATTACCGATACCAACGGAACCCTGATTTTCGATTCCAAAAATAACGCCAATGTGGGAAAGAATTACTCAAAATGGCGGGATGTTCGCTTAACCTTAGAGGGCCAATACGGCACCCGAACCACGAAGTCGGATCCCGATGACCCCACATCCTCGGTTCTCTATGTGGCCACACCCCTTATGGTTAAGGGAAAGATTGCCGGGGTATTAACGGTTGGCAAACCCACCACCAACATAAATAATTTTTTAACGGACGCCAAACCCAGGATTTTTCGTGTGGGAATTCTATCTTTGATGGCCGCCGCCGTGTTCAGCCTATTGGCATCCGTGTGGATCACCCGCCCCATTAAACGCCTGACCGGTTATGCCAATGGGGTTCGCCAGGGCAAAAGGATGGAATTTCCCAAACTGGGCCACAGTGAAATCGGTGAGATGGGAACCGCTTTCCAAAAAATGCAAGAGGCCCTGGAAGGAAAAAAATATGTGGAACAATATGTACAAACCCTGACCCATGAAATCAAAAGTCCGCTTTCGGCCATCCGAGGGGCCGCGGAACTTCTGGAAGAAAAAATGCAGCCCGAGCAACGCGCCCGGTTTTTATCCAACATTTGTAATGAAGCCCATCGAATCCAGCAAATTGTGGACCGGCTCCTGGAGTTATCGGGATTGGAAAACCTGAAAATTCTACGGAAAATAGAAAATATTTCCTTTGCCGCTTTGGTAAATACGGTATTGGAGAGCAAACAGCCCATGCTTTCAAAAAAAAATCTCAAGGCCGTTGTTCAAGTTCCGGATGATATTCGGGTGAAAGGCGATTCTTTTTTACTGCATCAGGCCATGGGCAACCTCATTCAAAACGCCATGGATTTTAGTCCGGACCACAGTCAAATTGAATTGGCCGCACACAGTGACGGAAAAAGGGTCAAATTCACCGTGGATGACACCGGCCCCGGCATCCCTGATTATGCCAAAGATAAGATTTTTGACAGATTCTTTTCCTTGAAACGGCCGGACAGCGGGAAAAAAAGTACGGGCCTGGGATTAAATTTTGTTAAAGAAGTGGCCATGCTTCATAACGGAGAAGTAAAATTGGAAAATCTTCCTAAAAAAGGCGTCCGCGGCACCCTGATTCTCAATGTCTGATCCGCATCCAACCCTAAATTCAGGGTTACTGACCTGGCGTAAATTCAGATTCAACATATTCTAATGAGCATCCACACCTTGAGCACATATAAAAGATGAACGTCGAACACCCGCCTGCCACTGCGAGGCACGAGCGGGCAGGTCGAACATCGAACATCGAATAATGTATTCTACCATTTATAATAAAGACAAAGCCAAGCGCCTTCCACATTCGACGTTGGACGTTCGATGTTCAAATTGTTGCATCTGAAATTACGACTAAACCTTCATATCACGTTGAAATTACGTATACACGTCAGGAGTTCTGAACTTATATGGAGACTACTGGTGATAAAAGGTCTTTCATTCTCTATTCTGCAACAACCGAACCACCTTGAGAATCTGCTTCAACTTTTTTACGTCTCGACAGGACATCAGATCGTCTTTCTTAGCAATTTTCCTGACCAGTCCTTTAAGTCTTTGCTCTCCGTTGTTCAGTTTCCCGGCCTCTTCCCGGACGCGTTCCCGAAGCGCTGTTATCTGCCCAACCCCTGAACCTAAGTCTCTGTCCGCCGACGCCTTTTTTTTAAATCCCAAAGACTCAAAATATTCCACCAGTTCTTCGAGCTCCGGGATGGACATCTGGGCCGAAGTTGTAACCACCTAATATTTTAGCACATCCCGATATTCGTCATCCCGAAGCGCCAGCTCTTTCTTGGCAATATGCACCAATGCCAGCAGTTTGTTGCGCCGCCTGTGAATTTTATCATCCAACAGTTTTTTTTCGTTATCGGCATTCATGGCAGTCCTTTGTGTTTGTTCTTTTGCCCTGTTTCTGAGCAAAAACATAAGCCATGTTTTTCTTTGTTCTTATCCTAAACGAATACATTAGATGTTGAAAGGGTTATCTTTGACGGTTTCGTAAAAAATCCAACTTCTGCGTTGTGCTGCATTTCGCAATCATTCAACGTACGAAAAATACGCCTCATGATTACAAAATTTGCACGCCTTGAATTTGAACTTTTTACGAAACCGTCTAAATCGGACTTTTTACGAATTCATCATCTTTAATCTCCTTTCTTTTCTTGTTTAAAATTGCAAATCCAAGACCCAGAAATTTCTTGACCGCTCGGGGGTAATCCTGTACCTATTTTAAACTTGAATCTTGCATAAAAATTAATGAGAATCTTTTTAATTCTTAATTGAAAGATGTTTAAAACAAGCTCATAGCATCATATATTTTACTCCAATAGTAAATCGGATGATGTTTTTTTTATTCATTAATTTTCACCCAAAGGGCAAGCCGGAGACTTCCATCTCCCCGCTTTCAGCGGGATCTTCGAGCTGCGCTTGTCCGCCTTTGGCGGATTATTAAGGGTTCGTAATAATTCACTATGACTTCATCCTTAAGTGCCTTGCATATGAAAGCCTCCGACTCGTACAAAATTCAAGTTAGAACTTCGCGGTTTCGCCCTGACTGCCATTGCAATGCGCGAGGCCCAATTTGAATGCCGGCCCCGGTGAAATAATAAAAGTTTCACCGGGTAAAAATAGATGACTTTATGAAACCACTACAGATACTTGGCATTTTAGCCCTATTAATTTTGGGCGTTATGGTGACCGATACCTCCTCATCAGACAACACCATGGATGTGAGCCGCTATTTTTACAACGGCGACGGCAGACTGAACCTTTTCAATGCAAAAAACAAGATCTCGTTCAACGGGACATACCGGGTTGGTAAGGGCATATATAATGAAAACGCCCTCAAGGAAATTCATCGTATATTCGGTGCGGAATATGACAAACCGCCTTCGAGAATATCCCTGCGGCTTATCGAGTTCATAGACTTTATAGAAGATCGTCTTCATCCGGGGGCACGGATCACCATCGTCTCGGGATACAGAAGCCCGAAATACAATACCAATCTTCGTAACAAGGGAAAACTCGCTGCAACGGCAAGTCTCCATCAGTATGGCATGGCCGCGGATATAAAAATGCAGGGCACGTCCTCCAAGCACATCTGGAACACCGTGAAAAACCTCGGGTTCGGCGGAACCGGCTACTATCATGGAGAACTCGTACATATTGATGTAGGACCCGCGCGCTCATGGGATGAGAAAACATCCGGCGTGGGTACGGATATTTCAACACAAAACAAACTCATCGGGCTGATGACAGACTACGACATTTATCTGCCAGAGGAGAAGGTCGAACTAAGATTTATCCGGATGACGGCATTTCCCATCGGCGTAATCCCTGAATTTGTTCTGGAGAAAGTAAAAAAGAACGGTCAATCAAAAGAGATTGCCCGGTTCAGACCGTTATTTGCAACACCTGCCGAAAGCGACTGCCCACAGTTTTCCGATATCAGTCAGATGATGGGAATTCATTGGCAATTGCCGGCGGATATCTCACCCGGTCGATATAAAATCCGCGCCTCATTCTGTCAAAAGCTATGGGAAGATATGCCGACCGAAATCACCACACCTGAATTTGATATTATAACACAATAACCTCATTCTATTTTTCAATCGTGCATTCACCATCCCCGGTCAACCGGGATCTTCGGTAAGTAACCAGAAACCAGAATTTTCTTGACCGTTTAAGGACAATTTTGTATGCATCTTTTCGAATTTATTTGAATATTTTTTACAAATCTCATTCTCGACCTGGTCGGGGCTCGCTGACTCCGCTGAGCTTATGCCGCCGTGCAGTGAACAGATCAAGTCCCTTTACCGTTGTTGAGTTGTCACAGTGTTCCGTTGTTAAGCCGATCGAAAAAAAACTTGTGATGTTACTGGCGTCACGGAAGTCCCAATGGGTACAATTGAAACGCTTCCATTATTACTTCAAACTTGTCCGCCATTCGGGAGCACCGATTTCACCCCCTCTGCGGAGGTTACATTCCATTTTCGTTAAAAGGAGACTAAAGCATGGGTGAGCTGGGAATTATGATTGATGGAAGAAACATTAAGGCAGAAAAAGGGAGCACTATTCTTGAGATATGTCAGAAAAACGGTATCCATGTTCCTACCCTTTGCTACCATCCCAGGCTCCGTGTTGTGGGTACGTGCCGCGTTTGTGTGGTTGAGGTTGAAGGAGAGTCGAGATTGACGTCCGCCTGTACCACTCCTGTTGAGAAAGAGGGTATGGTGGTATACACGAAGAGCGAACGCGTTCTTGAGGCTCGAAGGATGGTTGTAGAATTGCTGCTCGCCGGGGGGGATCATAACTGTTTATACTGTGAGGGAAATGGAAGATGCGAGCTTCAGGATTTGGCCTATGAACTCCGGATAGAACAAACGCGATTTCCCATAGAGCAGCCGGCCTGGAACATTGATACTTCAAATCCCATGATCTTTCGCGATCTGAATAAATGTATCCTCTGTGGCAGATGTGTCCGGGCCTGTAACGAGGTTCAGGTGAACAAGGTTATCGATTTCGGCTACCGGGGACACCGGGGAAAGATCGTTACGGACGGTGACAAGGATTATGTGGATTCTACGTGTGTGTTTTGTGGTGAGTGTGTTCAGGTTTGTCCCACCGGGGCGCTGGTGGAACAGAAGGCACGGTTTGGCGGCAGACCTTGGGATGCGAAGGTGGTGACCAGCACCTGTGCGTACTGCGGAACCGGATGCAGCATCGATCTGCACGTTGTTGACGGAAAGGTTGTTAAGATTACGGGAACCGAGGATGGCGTGGTTAACAAAGGGAGCCTTTGTGTCAAGGGAAGGTTTGGCTACGATTTTATTCACCACGAGGACCGATTAAAAACGCCGTTGGTTAAGGAAAACGGATCGTTTAGAGAGGCCTCATGGGATGAAGCGTTGGGCATGGTGGCAACCCGTTTGGGAGAAATAAAGAACACATATGGCTCTGACAGTATCGGTGGCCTCAGTTCAGCCCGTTGTACAAATGAGGAAAATTACCTCATGCAGAAATTTATGCGCGCGGTGATGGGTACCAACAACATTGATCACTGCGCACGGCTCTGACACTCCGTTACAGTGGCAGGTCTTGTCGCTGCATTCGGAAGTGGAGCCATGACCAATTCCATTGATGAAATTTATAAAACCGATTGCATGTTTCTGATAGGAACAAACACCACGGAGAACCATCCGGTGATTTCCATTAAAATGAAACAGGCGGTGATTGAAGGCAAAGCAAAGCTTATTGTTGCGGATCCCCGAGAAATCGATATGGTCGGTTTTGCCGATATCTGGCTACGGCAAAAGCCCGGGACCGATGTTGCATTAATTAACGGGGTGATGAACGTCATCATTGAGGAAGGACGAGTGGCCGAGAGGTACGTTAACGAAAGAACCGAGAACATTGAGGCACTCAAAGAGGCCGTGAAATCATATACCCCGGAATATGTCGAAGAGATCACCGGGGTGCCCCGGGATGATATCCGGAAAGCGGCTCGACTCTATGCCGAGGCTCACCGGGGATCGATTTATTATGCAATGGGGATTACCCAGCATACTACGGGTACGGATAATGTTAAATCCATCGCCAACCTGGCAATGCTTTGCGGCAATGTCGGGATTCAAGGCGGCGGCGTGAATCCCTTAAGAGGTCAGAATAATGTCCAGGGGGCCTGTGACCTTGGTGCCTTACCCAATGTGTATCCCGCCTATCAGAACGTAGAACATAAAGATATTCGTGCAAAATTTGAACACGCCTGGGGAGTGAGCCCCCTGTCTTCCCAACCAGGGCTCACACTTACGGATATGATAATAGCTGCTGCCAAAGGTGACCTTAAGGCCTTGTATATTATGGGTGAAAACCCCCTGCTAAGTGATCCTGACCTGAATCATGCAGACAAGGCGTTAGGCAATCTGGACTTTATGGTGGTTCAGGATATTTTTATGACTGAAACGGCGAAACTGGCGGATGTGGTATTGCCGGCGGTGAGTTTTGCTGAGAAAAACTGGACCTTTACCAATACCGAGCGCCGGGTCCAGAAAATCACCAAGGCCATAGAGCCCCTTGAACAAGCACTTCCCGATTGGAAGATTATTTCCGACCTGGCCACAAAAATGGGGTATGAAATGGCGTATGAATCCGCAGAGGATATCTTCTCCGAAATGAGGACGGTTACCCCGAGTTATGCCGGCATGAGCTATGAGCGGATAGCGGCCGAGGGCGGATTGCAGTGGCCGTGCCCTGCTCAAGATCATCCGGGAACGAAATATCTCCATAAGGGAAAATTCTCGAGAGGAAAAGGTTTGTTCCATGCCATTGAATTTATTCCACCGGCCGAACTTCCGGATGAAGAGTTCCCCTTACTCCTCAGTACCGGCAGAGTCCTTTATCACTATCATACAGGAACTATGACGCGTAAGGATGAGGGCTTAAATTTCCGGTATCCCAATGCTTATGTTGAAATGAATCCTGCCGATAGCGTTGAATTGGGGATTAAAGCGGAAGAAATTGTACGAGTGAGTTCCCGAAAGGGCACGATTAATATTGCCGTTAAAGTCACCCAGAGGTCGCCCCAAGGAGTTGTTTTCATTCCATTTCACTTTATTGAAGCACCGGCCAATCGTCTAACCAATCCTGCTTTTGACCCCATCGGTAAAATTCCTGAGTACAAAGTATGTGCGGTAAAAATTGAAAAGATTATATAGTGTCTATCCATAACGGGTTGTATTTCGAGCATTATTTGAGTCTGACCCCAGAGAAATAGGCTACGCCCTGATGAAATAGGCGCTGCATTTCATTGGGCAAGCATTCCACGGGGCAAGCGCAGAGATTGGCGGAAAAGACAGTTTTCGTTCAGGCAGTATCTAATACCTCCTACCTAAATATAGTACCTTTTACCTATAAAATTAACCCATAAAAATAAAAAAATCATACTTTCGGCGTATTGACAATATGCATATTAGCTGCGTAAAATAGAAATATAATCGATTTAAGGTCAAGGAAGGTGTATTTACCGACTTACCGCCGAATAAAGGGAGGATTTCGCATTGGCTCTTTTTTGTCCTGTAACAGGGCATAAGGTTTTCTCCGATCCTGAATGGATTAATCAAAAAGTCAGCGATACTTTTATCGCCAATTTTTGGATAATAGGGAATTCTATAATCTACAGTTTGCCGAAAGGGCGTGCAGATCTTAAAGGAGTTCGAAATTCATTAGCGCTCAAGGATAAAATTGCAGACTTCGTATCAGGAGGCAACGGCCCTTATATCCAAATCCAAGATTATTCTTTTTTAAGGGGGTCAAGCGCGGCGGCACGAAGATATTTTACCACCAAGACGAACAATGATAAACGCCTTTCATCAATGATTTTCTGCAATTTATCCCCCCCACTGTCCATCGCTGTTAAAATAGGTAGACGTTTCAATAGTGCCGGTAAAGACATTCATGTTGCCAGGGATTACCAAGATGCTGTCAAACTGGCCTTAGAACTAATTGGTCAAGAGGATCTGAAAACAGATCGTGCGCCCATAGATTTATGCAAATGTTTCAAAAACAAAGATTGCTCCCTGTCGCCGGTTGAACTGCTTTCCGAAGATGCCTGGAACATTCAAACCCCGGAATATTCCAATCAAGCGGTGGTAATTGACCGGTGTACGTTGCATTCAACTTCCGAGGGATACTTTGAGTCAAAACATATACCGCTTATAGAACAAATGCGTTATATGTGCCAATCCGCTATTCCTGAAGATTCTAAGATAGAATATATTGTTGTCGATTCCAGCAGGCTTAAAGGCGCAAGCCGCTCGGCGCGTTCCAAATACATGCAGTCCTTAAAAAGCTGGCATCAGCGGTTTCCACTCAGGATGTATATCCTATACGGCGCAAATATATTTATGAGAACAGCATTGCATTTGGCCAGACCGTTGATGCCCTTTAAAGTTAAAATCGGAAAGGATGTCGATCATGCATTTCAGTTGATCCGCAGCGACAGGTCCGGGGATTTCTCTAAAAGCCATGCCATACAGGAAAGTGAGAAGACTGCTGTAGTAACCCATGAGGATATTGAAAAATTAATGTCCATAATCGGCAGCATCAACTGGGAACAGGAAGGCCTCGACAACAGTTTCGATATGGACGAGGACCACCCGTTTTATTTTCTATGTCAATCCATAAAGCTAGTCAAAGAGGAACTTGATGATCTTTTCAAGGAGCGTAAGCGGTTTATGGAGCAATTGTTTCAATCCCGAAAAATCGAATCCATCGGCACTCTGGCAGGCGGTATCGCTCATGACATTAATAATATCCTCGGAATTATTCTTGGAAATACTGAACTGGCAATGGACGATATTTCCGAATGGAATCCGGTCCGTCTTAATTTAGAAGAGGTAAAGACTGCCAGCCTTAGAGGAAAGGATGTTGTCCGGCAGCTTCTTAGTTTCGCTCGCAAAACAAATCAGGAGCGAAAGCCTGTGAAAATCAATCCCATTGTTACCGGAGCTCTGAAATTATTACGGTCTTCAATACCCACAAGCATCGAGATTCGTAACAATATCCCAAGTAACTCGGCAATAGTCCTTGCTAATCCCACCCAGATAAATCAAATACTGATAAATCTATGCATAAACGCAGCTCATGCCATGGAAGAGGATGGTGGTGTTCTCGAAATCAATTTAGATACGATGACTTTAGATGAATCAACGGCTCAATCGTATGAATTATCTCCTGGTCCATATATCAAGCTGACGGTAAATGATACCGGGCATGGTATTGATCCTGAAATAAAAGATCGTATTTTTGATCCTTATTTTACCACGAGGGAGGTTGGTAAAGGGTCAGGAATGGGCTTAAGCATGGTACACGGAATTGTTATGACGCACGATGGCGCAATTACCGTTGACAGCGAAGTTGGAAAAGGAACAACATTCAACGTCTTTCTCCCTATCGTTGAAAGGGAATATGTTCCCGAGATAACAGTTGACGAAGATCTTCCGGCAGGTAATGAGAGATTACTTTTTGTTGATGATGAAGAATCCATTGTTAAAATGGGTCACCAACGCCTTGAACGTTTGGGGTATAAGGTAGAATCGACAACCGGTTCTATTGAAGCTTTAGAACTATTTCGCTCAAAACCCGACCAGTTTGATTTAGTGATTACAGATCTGACAATGCCTAAAATGACCGGTGATAGACTATTAAAGGAAATCCGGAACATTCGATCAGACATTCCTGTTATTCTTTGCACCGGATTCAGCGAAAAAATGGACGGAGAGAAAGCCAAGGAACTCGGCGCTACCGGATACCTTGAAAAGCCACACGATAAACGTGAGTTGGCTAAAATGCTTCGAGAAGTACTAAACGGAAAGAATGAGTAGGTTTTGTATTTAGTGCCTGAACGAAAACTGTCTTTTCCGCCAATATCTGCGTCAGACTCAAATTTTAATCCTCGAAATACTAACAGTATTCCTGTGGTTAAAATTTTCGTGTTGACTCGGGGCATCCATGCCCCTCGCCCTTACGGGCAGCTTGACAGCTGTCCAAATCTTCTGTCCTGCAGATTATGCCCTTGATCTTAACGAAAAATCATAGTTTTCGTTCGGGCACTATCTAGGGTTTTATTTTCATTTGGATACGGATTTTCACTTTCGACGGTAACAAGGCTCGTCTCCTTCTCTGATTTTATTTTAAAGCACCGATCAAGCGTTGCCCCCAATCTCTGCACATACGACATTTAATTTTGATAGGCTTTGCTGAAAATCCAACGGATGTCTCCCTTTGATCGATTTCTAAAAATTCATCCCGGAGCGACCGATATGAAAGAAAAAAATACAGGCGCTTTTCGAAATCTGCATTTCGGTATTCTTCTATGATGCTTTTTCTGTCTCTCATTTTCTTTCTCCTTAATATAACGAACGTTCGTGCTTGTTTATTATATTATAACAATTTCATTTACGCTCGGTAACTATCCAATAATCGAGCCAGTGCGGTTTCCTCACGTCTTCTTATTTCAGAGTCATCAAGCAATTTATAATAAAGATGAAAGCCGAGCAAAAGAGAATAAAGATCAAAGGCAAACTGGTCATCATCAATATCTTGCCTGAAATCACCCGCCTTAGCGGCGGATTGGGCGATGCGTCGAAGACAATCGATCCATTGTTTCTGTTGATTCAGCAAAACATCTTTAACCTTTCCGGGGCGGTCACTGAAATCCGCACTGCCAGAAACAAAAATGCAGCCCCCTGTCAATTCAGCAGTCCAACCAATCCAGTTGTCCACCAGTGCCCTGATTCTCGGAATGCCGGCTTGGATTTTCAGTGCCGGTACAATCACACTTTCCGAAAAAACCTGAGCCGCGTGATTAAGGATCTCGATCTGAAGATTCTCCTTGGATTGGAAATGAGCAAACAACCCGCTTTTGGACATCTTCGTTGTCTTGGCAAGGTTTCCGATGGTCACGCACTCAAGGCCCAATTGGCTTGCCATATCCAGACCGGCTTCCAGAACAATAAGTTTAGTATCTTCTCCTTTTGCCATGCCCACAAAATAGTACGACCGTTCGTGCTTGTCAAGTAATAAAAGCTATCCCGGATAGTTTCTGTAATTTAATATTATTTCTTAATCTTGGCCGGAGTGAGGCACACCGATTCCGCTGATCCGATCAAGCCGTGTAGTGACTGAAACTCCCCGGTCTTCTATACCGTTCAGGAAAAATTCAAGATACAGGGTCGAGCGTGTCGAGATAAGATTTCAAGGACTCGAACCGACGGGATGGTTCAAGGTCGTTGCCCGAGCTCCGGTCAGTGATATCCACAATAACAGGTTCATCCAAGGATTCGGGCAGACGCGGTTCATCATTCGATGTGATGGTGATGAGGGCGTCAACGCTTTTATACTTGGCGCTTTTGGTATACCATTCAAAACCGCTGCAACTTGATGATTTTTTGAAACCGTATTCTTCCATTATTTTATAAAGTTCCATTTTCTAATCCTTTACAGAATATTTTTGATTTCTTTTAAAATTTGAAACGCTCAGTTTAGATTAAACTAATACCGAAAGCGTTGATGATCAATACCATGGGTCGATAATTTATTTTGGTCCTGAAAAAAATGGGGTCAAAGGCAGACTTGAACCCATTTCCAATTCAGATCATGGATAGCCTGATGCATGGATAATGGGTTGTTCCTACGGGTTAATTCACGAACTTTCTTCTTGAATTTAATTCGGGCTCTATTGCTCACCCGAATTTTTCCCGAAGAATTTGGAATCCAAGAATATGAAACCCCTTGCGTTTTCGGAGTTATCCAGTGCAGATCCAAAATCGGGACAACCTTTCAATTACCTGTACATCCTCACACTATTTGGCCCATAATAGAGGTAAATTTCACATTTTTCGCGCATAAAAAGTGATTTAATTCACAAATATGGCCTTAAAGTCTTGACAACATCTTCTATAGGGTCCTATAGTATGGATTATGAAGCGTGATATCTATCTAAAATTGCTAAAGTGGAAGACGTCCAAACGGCGCAAGCCTCTGATATTGAAAGGTGCGCGCCAAGTAGGCAAGACGTATATTTTGCAAAAATTCGGACACGGGGAATATGATAAGGTCGCATATTTTAATTTTGAGGAAAATCCTGCGCTCGACGATTTTTTTCGGCAAAAACTGGATCCGGTCAGCATTATCGCTAATTTGGAAATTTACATTGGCAGGAAAATAGCTCCTGAACAGGACTTAATCATTTTCGATGAAATACAGGCATCCAATTATGCGTTGAACAGCTTGAAATACTTCAGAGAACAGGCAGGTTCTTATCATGTCGCTGCCGCAGGATCACTCATCGGTATCCGGCTTTCTCGCCCAAGGTCTTTTCCTGTGGGCCAGGTGAATTTTCTGGATATATACCCAATGACCTTTATGGAATTTCTAGACGCAGTAAAAAGATCCGAATTAAGGCGGTTGATTGAGACTCAAAAAAAAGTTTCGCCATTTCCAGATCCATTTCACAATGAGCTTCTTGACTGGCTGAAAAAGTATTTTTTTGTCGGTGGAATGCCGGAACCGCTGAGATGTTTTGTCGAAACCCAAGATTTGGTGGAAGTCAGGGAGCGCCAGAAGGAAATTATAAATTCTTATCTGCTCGACTTTTCTAAGCACGCGCCCACGTCTGACATCCCAAAGTTGGGTCTGATATGGAATTCAATTCCGGCTCATTTGTCCAGAGAAAATAAAAAGTTTATCTTCTCAGCAATTCGGAAAGGCGCCCGTGCAAGGGAGTACGAAAATTCCATTCAATGGCTGGAAGACGCCGGACTCATTTACAAATCCTACCAGGTCTCCACAGCCAGCTCACCCTTGAAGGGCTTTATGAACCCAAACAATTTTAAGGTGTTTACCCTGGACGTCGGGATCTTGGCGGCTATGGCAGGCATACCTCCAAAATCGCTGGTTCAAGGCACCAATCTTTTCAATAAATATAAAGGCGCATTCGTAGAAAACTATGTGGCCCAGCAACTTAAGTCGGATAAAAAAATCGATCTATATTATTGGACCAGCAAAGGCAAAAGGGCTGAATTGGACTTTTTGTGTGAGATCCAAGGAAGCATTCACCCACTGGAGGCCAAAGCCGGAATCAGCCCAAAAAGTAAAAGCCTTCTTTCCTACGACACCCAGTTCAACCCACCGGTGTTGTTCAGGACAACGCTTCTGAATTTGAAAAAGGACGGGAAAATATGCAACATCCCCTTGTATGCTGTGCATAATTTTCCAGAAATCATAGATGATTATGACAAGTGAAGGTCTCCCACAATTTTTATCCCCGATGAAACGGGATCTACGCCCCAGTTAAACAGAAAAGACCCATAGGTTTCACGGGGTGAACTTCACTCCGACCAGCATCCAGCACTCAGAATCCAGCATCCCCGTTAAATCGGGATTTCCGCTGCGCTACAACAAGCAACCAGCGTCCATCATCCAGAAATTCCTTGACCGTTCGGAGATAATTGTGTATGCATATTTCTGAATTTACTTAAATATTTTGCACAGATCTCATTATCGACCTAAGCGGGACACACCTATTCCGCTGATCTTGTCCCGCCGTGCAATGAACAGTTCAAGTCTCTTTACAGTTGTTGAGTTATTACAGTGTTCCGGTTTTAAGTTGTTCGGGAAGAAACTATTAACCTTGTGGTCATTCCTAAAGTACTCGGAAGTATTCTAACCACTGATCTGGGTTTGAGCCAAATAATGAAAATAAAAAACCCGGTAACGCCGGGATGGATGATTCCAAGACTGAAATCTCCTTAAATTACAGCATATATTGAAACTGTTTGCTTTTTTATTTTGCCTGATATATGGATGCTAAAAGATACAAGCCTAGAGTTTAAAAAATTTTAATATAGAATTTGCTTTTTCAACGACGCTATAAAGGAGCATTGCAAATGCCCGAATTTACAGTTGTAAAAGTATTAGCTGCAATATTTACTCCCGATTTCAACATTTCCAACTCTCTTAAAATAGCAAACACAGCATTCAACTTGATGGGAGATCTTTTAGATGGCGAACCAACTATCCTCCCCATTCCTCAGGATGCTCCCGCAGATATCCCAAGGGTTACATTACAATCATCTGACAATCTATTGTCGCTCTCCGTCGCTCCCTCAAGAACTAATTTGGTGTTTAGTATTCCGCTGGAATTAGTCGTTGATATAATTGATTATTCATCATATTACTCAAATATGTCAAAATTTTTGGTGGAATTTTCTGCGGAATTAGATTTAAATATTCAAAGACTCGGATATGTCACAGACAGATTGATAATCGCAGATAATGCTTTATCTTCAATATTAGATAGATTTTGTAATAAAGACCAAATCATCAAAGGGCGACCATTTTATAATCCTAAAAGGTTCGAAATTCATTCATTGAAAAAATATGATTGGGAAGGTTTTCAGCTTAATTCATGGGTTAGGCTGAAATTTTTGCCGATCAAAAGCAAAGATGAGAAAATAAAACCAGCTCTTTTAGTGCAAAATGATCTTAACACATTATCATACGAAGAAGATCCTGGCGCCTCATTTAATGCTGAAGATATAAAAAAATATTTCGATAATATACCAAGCCATTTAAAGAAAGTTTTGAATTTGTATTTCGAATAAGGGGTAGTTATGCAACATCAATCTTTAGTAACAGACAGAAAAGACTTTGAAAAATATCTTTTTGCTAAAAGTTTAACATCCGTTGAGGACCAAAAAAACGAATATTATATTCCCAGTTCTGATTATGTGGAGAAAACTTGCGTCTTTACAAACCCAGAAAACCGGGAAGATACTACACCACAAGGAATGTCCTTCGGTTCTTTATGTACTGTTATTCTAAGGTCACCCGGCACTAAAAAACCATTGGAGGACCTTTATTTGAAATACACCAAAGATAAAAAAATGTCTGGTGATAATGAAATAAACGAAGATCGCTTTGAAGTGCAGGTAAAATCCAAGGTGGCAGATAGGAATAACCGACCATTATTAGACAAACTTTTTCAAGTTTATCAAGAATGCTCAGAAAATAATTGGGATGGTTACGATGCTCAGTTAATATCAAAAAAAGCCTACTTTGAAGCAGAAAAGCTAATTCGGTTATTACCTTCCCATATTAAAGAGCCTGAAATTGTGCCTGAGCCAACAGGCGAAATTGCATTAGAATGGTACCAAGGAAAACGGTTCACTTTTGTTATCAGCGTAGGTGGTAATAATTTGATTACTTATGCTGGATTATTTGGAAGCACAAGCAAGGCTCATGGAACTGAATATTTTGGTGCTGAAGTTCCCGCTATGATAATCGAAAAGATTCAGCGATTATTTGAAAGGGCAAAATAGGCTTTGGATAAGAATATTTCCCATAGTGAAGATTTAACACGGTATATCTTAAATCATCACTATATTAGATCTAACAAAACAGTAAGATGGAACGCGCTTATCCCCAATCGAGATGGGGAAACGTCTGTATATCGTATAACAGGCATTTCAGATACAGAAATCTTTGAGATTGGAGAAATGTTCGTAGCAAACTTAATTGGCAAACCCTTGTTAGGACGAACTGATATAGGTGTTTTAAAAATATTCAAGCAAAGATTAAACGTCAGACCAGAACCCAGCCCCCATCCTCGACATGCAAATATTTATGGCTGGCCAGATGAACGTTCTGAACAAAGATTGATCGCCATGGAACTAGCGGCTGAGGCTCAATTACATCTTGTTGATAATTCCGGATAGTGAGTGAATGACGTCCTGTAAAGGTCACGGCAGGAATGCCCCCCCCTGCGCAGGTTGGGCCAAAGACTGCTGCAGTACTTAAAGCCCGTTTCCAAGCCCTCGCCTCGTCAAACCAGCCCCTACTTCATCTGTTCCAGCCAAGGCGTTTTCTCGCAGGCATTAGATGTCATCTCATCTTTTTCTCCACCCAATCTTTGATATAGCTAACTCATTGATTTTAAGCAAGATTACAACATATAGACAATAGCGGCCTGATCTTCTTCCTTTACCAAGTGGCATCAAGCATCCCCGCTGAAACCGGATCTCCGCCCCAGTTAAACAGAAAAGACCCATAGGTTTCACGGGGTGAACTTCACTCCGACCAGCATCCCCGTTAAATCGGGATCTTCTAAGCATCCCTGGTCAACCGGGATTTCCGCTGCGCTACAACAAGCAACCAGCGTCCATCATCCAGAAATTTCTTGACCGTTTGGGGTTAATTGTGTATGCATACTTTTGAATTTACTTGAATATTTTATTTCCAAATTGATATTGATTCTCATTCAAGATCGAATAAAAGCACGTCTATTTCGATGATTAGATTTTTCAGCACTGATCACGAATCCAGATCTGAGTTTATTTAATGACCAAATATCATTCGCTTAGCTTGTCAACCACCAATTATCTGTAATTCAGCCGTTTTAACTGCAAGAGATCAAAGGTTTTTACAAATTCAAAATTCGTAAGGTAATCTCAATGTATCTGCTTCAGGGAGAGAACTATGATTAAACTCGGCAATCCATACAGAGAAATGGCCACTACTTGCATGACAAGACCCATTGCAGAAAAAAAGATTGTCTGGAAGCGATTTGAGTCGGAGCCATTTGAAGAGAGGAGGTTCCAGGGGAAGGTTCTATCCGGAAAGTTTATTAATTCTGCAGCGTCAGTTTTCCGTAAAGCCTACCCGGAAGTCTATGGTTCTCCGCATGAGTTTGTGCTCATGCCAGAGAGATACGAGGAACGCATTGCTCTCGAAGAGAACTGGGAGGAAGACAGCAGGAAGAAAGTTTATTGCATGCCCGTGGTTGTGGAACTTGCAACCGACAGGGTAGTCGCAGCAACCATGCTCACGAAGATAGAAAAGAACCTCCAGGTTGAGTTCACCTTTGCAGCGACGCACCCCAGTTATCGAAACAAGAAAATTATGCAGAACTTAAGAGCGATCACCTGGAAGACTGCCCTGTCTTCCGGGGCGGAGTACTTTACCACCTTTTTAGAGACCTGGCACGATATTACCCAGAAGTGGTGCATCAAGGACGGTTGGCAAGTGGCAGGGATTTTCCCGGGGAACTTCGTGCGTTGGAAGAAACCGGATCAGGAATATCGGGGATGCACCGTCCACTGCTACCGCTTTGTCCGTAACGGTGAGGCTTATGCCACCATGCCCGAAGAATGGAGCCTCGCCCCAGAGTTCCGTGAACTCTGGGAAGTTATAGAGCGGATAAACAAGAAAATCGGACAAAAAGGAGATATTCCGCCATGGCTGGCGGAGATGGAACCATCGTTGTTAAAAGACTTTTAGAGTAATAGTTTCCTTAAGGATTGTTTGGCATTATAGCAAATCACCTACCACGCCCATAGGACGTGGTTTGATGAAGACCCCTCGAAGGGGTCAAAAAACCAGTACTCGTACTTTTTTGAATATTACATAATCTTTGAATTCTCGAAAGAACTAAGCTCAATGC
>Ga0222656_1000112_pt1 | contig 43099 bp, 36 predicted proteins | sample AntAcemetagen472_FD_179808 | JGI IMG/M metagenome (GOLD analysis project Ga0222656, IMG submission 179808) | Saline water microbial communities from Ace Lake, Antarctica - #472 | ecosystem: Environmental > Aquatic > Non-marine Saline and Alkaline > Saline | place: Antarctica: Ace Lake... | reverse complement strand
AAAAAATTTCCCACAAAAAAATTAAGGGCACCCCCTCATATTTTGGGGAATGCCCTTTTCCTGATTAAAACCGGAAGCTAAACTACAGTGACATTTACTGCCGCAGGACCTTTTTGACCCTGCTCTATATCAAAGGTTACTCGATCGCCTTCATTAAGAGACTTGAAACCGGTAGAATTGATTCCTGAATGATGAACAAATACATCCGGACCATCTTCCTGCTCAATGAAGCCATAGCCTTTGCCGCTATTAAACCATTTTACAATTCCATCAGCCATACTGACACCCTCCTTTCAAAGAATTCTCATAGTTCCAGACTGCAGGTTGCCACTTTGACAAATGGATATTTCCTTCAGAACGAAACTGTCCCGCCAATTAAGGACGGGTCTTTATTGATTGTTTAGATAATAAAATATTATTGAAAAAAGTCAAGTTGATTATAAGGGTGATTCCTTTTTACGGAGTTCGCCCTATTCATTTTTTATGATATATGTAATAAACGAAATTCAGTTTCAGGTTGTTCTCATGGCAAGATGAATTAACGAGGTTCAAATATCCAATATCCCCGTTGGAGCGAAGCGGAAATGCCGGTGGTTCATCGGGGCAACCTGTGACGCGCAACCAGATATTTCACCATTGATTTTTTAGATTTTTTCATTTAAGGTCAGGCAGTTATTTTGCCGAATATGACGGCCGTCAGACACCTTTAAATATCGGGAGCTATCCCATGGCTATTGATTCAAAAAAAGGCCCCTCTTTTCGCTAAAATGAACTGAGGGGTTTTGTGTTTTTGATGAAACTCTCTTAAAAGCCGATTGGAGATGCCAAACGCATAATTGTATTACCTTAACACAGGCATTGGCCCTGTTGGCCGGTAAAAACTTTTAATATTAAGGATGTTCCCGACTTTCATATGCAGAAGATCAGGGCGCTGCTTCGCAGTATGGGCGATGACGGCGCTGACTTGCTGAAAAGTGGTTTTTTAAACAGATGAGATTAAAGTCAGCTGGTTTTATTAAGTGGCAGGCCATGGAATCTGAAAAAGTGTTATAAAGCGCAATTAAAGTCACCCGCACCTTACCAAGATTATGAAAAAAAAAGAACTCAAAGCCATTGCCATAAAGGGAGAAGACAGCCGTCTGCAATTCAAGCAGGACATCCGCAATCCCATCCTGGTATCTTATATCGCGAAAGGACTGTTGCCCTACAGGGGATTGGGTTCAGGCATCAAACGGACGCTGGAGGCTTGGCCGCAAATTGATTTTCTTGATGACCGGGACGGGTGCCTGTTCACCGCAACGGTTCACCGAAAAGCGGTAAAAAGTTCGGGGAAAAGTTCGGGGAAAACTGAGGAACACATTATAGCTTTGCTACGGGAACTGCCTGCTACGACAATTCCGGAGTTGGCGGACAAGTTCGGCGTGACGACCCGAGCCGTGGAAAAGCAGATTGCCAAGCTTAAGAAATCAGGCCGGCTGCGCCGTATCGGCTCGGCAAAAGGTGGACATTGGGAGGTCCTATGACCTATAACGAAGCCGAAACCCGTTATTTTCTGATCGATTCAATTTTGTGCGAAAAAGGTTATGGCGATCATCAGTGGCTGAAGCTGTAGACATCTGCGCCGGTGGGACCTACTATTTAAAAGAAAAATGGCTGACAAAAAAATAAGTAGGGTTGGATTAGCCGGTGTTGAGACAATCGATACTTGGCGTTTGAACAAAAGGGAAAAACAAAGATAATATGGCCATCAAGAAAAGCGAAATTTACAGCTCCTTATGGAAAAGCTGCGATGAGTTGCGCGGGGGGATGGATGCCTCCCAGTACAAGGATTATGTGCTCACCTTGCTGTTTGTGAAATATGTTTCGGATAAATATGCGGGCGATCCCAATGCCTTGATTATTGTATCCAAAGGCGGCTCTTTTGCCGATATGGTCAAGCTCAAGGGCGACAAGGAGATCGGCGACAAGATCAACAAGATCATAGGGAGGCTGGCCGAAGATAACGATCTGAAGGGTGTAATCGATATTGCCGACTTCAACGATGAAGACAAGATCGGCAAAGGCAAGGAGATGGTGGACCGGCTCTCCAAACTGATGGCCATCTTTGCCGGCATGGACTTGCGGGCCAACCGGGCCGAAGGCGACGACCTGCTGGGCGATTCCTATGAATACCTGATGCGTCATTTCGCCACCGAATCGGGCAAGAGCAAGGGGCAGTTTTACACGCCTGCCGAGGTGTCCCGCATTCTGGCCAAAGTAGTGGGCATCACCAAGGAGACTTCCCAGGACAAAACCATCTACGACCCCACCTGCGGCTCGGGATCGCTGCTGTTGAAAACAGCCGATGAAGCCCCACGCGGTCTTTCAATTTTCGGGCAGGAAATGGACAACTCCACCTTCGCTTTGGCGCGAATGAATATGTTTTTGCATGGTTACCCAACCCACGAAATCTGGCGAGACAATACCCTGGCGAATCCTTACTGGAAAAACAAGGACGGCAGCCTCAAGCGGTTTGACTTTGCGGTGGCCAATCCGCCCTTTTCTTACAAATCCTGGAGCAACGGCATTGACACGGCCGGCGATCCCTTCAAACGCTTTGAATATGGCACGCCGCCGGCCAAAAACGGGGACTATGCCTTTTTGCTGCACATCCTAAAATCGTTGAAAAGCACGGGCAAGGCGGCGGTGATTCTGCCCCATGGCGTGCTGTTCCGGGGCAATGCCGAGGCTGGTATCCGGCGCAACCTGATCCGCCGGGGGTACATCAAAGGAATCATCGGCCTGCCCGCCAACCTTTTTTACGGCACCGGCATTCCCGCCTGCATCATCGTGATCGACAAGGAACATGCCCAGGCACGCACCGGCATCTTTATGATCAATGCAAGCAAGGGATTTATGAAAGACGGCAACAAAAACCGTTTGCGCCAGCAGGACATCCATAAAATCGTGGATGTGTTCAACCGGCAGTTGGTCTTGCCGCGGTACGCGCGCATGGTGACCTTTGCCGAGATCCAATCCAATGATTATAACTTGAACATACCTCGCTATATAGACGGCAGCGAACCCGAAGACTTGCAAGACCTGGATGCGCACCTCAACGGCGGGATTCCCATCCGCGATATCGACGCCCTGGAGCATTTCTGGCAGGTATTCCCGAGTCTGCGCAAAACCCTGTTCAAGCCCCTGCGGAAAGGCTATGTCCGGACAACAATCCCCGCCAAAGATGTCAAGCAGGCCATCTTGGAACATCAGGAGTATCAGGTGTTCGCCCAACGCATTCTAAAAATTTACCACAAATGGGAGCAGACCCACCTGAAGCGCTTGAACGGGCTGGCGAACGGCATCGACCCCAAGGGCTTGATATTCGACCTGTCCGAAGACCTGCTTGCACGATTTGCCAAAACCGCGTTGCTGGACAAATACGATATCTACCAGCATCTGATGGACTACTGGGCCGAAGTGATGCAGGATGATGTGTATGTCATCGCACAAGACGGCTGGCTGGCGGGCAACGTGATGCGCCAACTGGTAGAAGAAAAAGGAGAGAAGCTCAAGGAAACCCCCGATCTGGTGATCAATAGAAAAAAGTACAAGGCTGACCTGATCCCGCCCGCTTTTATCGTGGTCCGCTATTTTACCGCCGAGCAGGCGGAAATAGATCGATTGCAAGAGGACAAGGAAGCCATCAGCCAGGAGTTGGAAGCTGTTATCGAGGAGCAGAGCGGCGAGGAAGGGCTGCTGGAAGAGGCCGAAACCGATAAAGGGAAAATTACCAAATCCAGTGTCAAGGCCCGCATTAGCGAGATTAAAGGCAACAAAGATATGGAAGATGAGTTGTCCGTGCTTAACCAGTGCCAAAATCTGCTCGACCGGGAATCTGCTGCCGACAAGTCTGTCAAGGATGCCCAAAAAGCACTGGACGCCAAGGTTTTCAAGAAATACCCTAATCTGACCATCGAAGAAATCAAGGACTTGGTGGTGCGTGACAAATGGCTCGCCACCATTGAAACGGATATGCGGTTGGAGATCGAACAGGTGGCGCACCAACTGGCGGGACGGGTGCGGTTGCTTGATGAACGGTATGCTGATCCAATGCCAAGGTTGATGGAGGAGGCCGAGGCGTTATCAGGAAAGGTTGAGGGGCATTTGAAGCAGATGGGGCTTGAGTGGAATTGATAATGGATAATGAACAATTGAAAAAGGGGTATAAGCGGACGGAGGTTGGGATTATTCCTAATGATTGGGATGTAAAGAAATTAAGTAGTGCATTAAAAACTAAACCACAATATGGGATTAACGCACCAGCTGTAACTTACGATGGCAATTTGCCCATTTATATCCGCATAACAGATATATCCGAGCATGGATATTTTGCTCCAGAAACAATAGTTGCAGTAGACCACAAAAACTCAAACCAGTTTTATCTGGAAGAAGGAGATATTGTATTTGCTAGAACCGGCGCGAGTGTTGGTAAATCTTATTTATACAATATGTTAGACGGCAAGCTTGTATATGCAGGATTTCTTATAAAAATAAGGCCAGACCACAATCAACTGATTGCGGACTTTCTTGCCCAGTATGTGAAAACAAAAGCATACTGGAGTTGGGTTAAAATAATGTCAATGCGAAGTGGTCAGCCTGGTATTAATGGGAATGAATTTGGTCAATTGTTAATTCCTTTCCCGAAAATAAAAGAACAACGTACTATCGCCGGTGCCCTATCGGATGTGGATGCCCTGATTGCCGCGCTGGATAAGCTAATTGCCAAAAAGCGCGCCATCAAAACCGCGACCATGCAGCAACTGCTCACCGGTAAAAAACGGTTGCCGGGGTTTGAAGGGGGCCGGGTTAAGAAACCCATAGGTGACTTTGCACCCTTACAGCGTGGTTTTGATTTGCCAACCTCCCAATTGATAGGGGGGCAATATCCTGTAGTTTATTCGAATGGAGTGATGAATAAACATTCTGATTATATGGTTAGGGGACCAGGTGTTGTTACCGGACGTTCCGGGACATTAGGAAAAGTACATTACATCGAAGATAATTATTGGCCGCACAATACATCGCTCTGGGTTACCGATTTTAAGAACAACCAACCAAAGTTCGTTTATTATCTTTATAGTTTTATTGGTTTTGAAAGATTTGCAAGCGGCTCCGGGGTGCCGACTCTTAATAGGAACGATGCACATGCGTTCATTGTTGAGGTGCCAGAGTCATCCGAAGAACAAATTTCAATCGCTAACATCCTCTCAGACATGGACATCGAAATCACCGCCCTCGAAGCCCGTCGCAACAAAACCCAGTCCATCAAACAAGGTATGATGCAGGAACTGCTTACCGGAAGAATACGGCTGGTATGATGCTATCAAAAAGATTTTACCAAAATGAAACCCCATGGTTTAAAATAATGGCCATTTGCAGTGTTTATTTATGCAAAATGGACTATATTTAAACAAATGGTTTGCAAAACCTTCTGAATGCATATATAAACTATGCATTCAGAAGGTTTTATGAACCATGGCACTCACATTCGAAAAAACCCTGGAACAATATCTGCCTGAAGGACAGTTGGTGAACCGCACCTGGCTTAAGGCGCGCGGATTCAGCCGCCCACGGGTGGACTATGCCTTGCGGGCGGGGAAACTGGAACCTGTAGCCCGTGGGGTTTACCGGCGGCCGGGGCCGTCTCTCAAATGGGAGCATGTAGTCTACTCCCTTAACGAAATGGGCTTTCCTGTGCATGTGGGTGGCCGTAGCGCCCTAGAGTTGCAGGGCCTGGCTCACTACCTGCCGGTTGGCGGCGTGCAGCGCATCAACCTTTACAGTCCTGCCAGGATACCAGCCTGGGTGGCCGATTTTCCGGCGTCGTTCCGGTTCGATATTCACACCCAAAATTTGTTTGACAAGCTGCCTGAGGACGCTGTGCACCCCAAACCTTTTGGCGCATGGGATTGGCCCATCCCTTACAGCACGCCCGAACTGGCCCTGCTGGAGCTGCTGGCCGGGGTGCGGGATGCAGCGGATTTTTCAGTGGCCGACAAGTTCTTTGAGGCGGCCGTCAACCTGCGGCCGGATCTGCTCTATGCCTTGCTGCGGGCCTGCACCCGGGTAAAAGCCAAGCGCCTGTTTTTGTGGTTCAGTGATCGCCACGGGCATGCCTGGCGTCAGGCCCTTGAAACCAGCCATATCGATTTGGGCCGGGGCAAGCGCATGCTGATCAAAGGCGGTGCTTATGATGCCGTCTATCAAATAACCGTTCCCAGAGAGATGGCCAATGGAAACCAACAACCCCTTTACTGAACAGGCGCGTCTGATGGTAGCCCTGCTGCCAAGTGTGGCCGAGCAACCGTGCTTTGCCTTGAAGGGCGGCACGGCCATCAACCTGTTTGTGCGCGACATGCCGCGTCTGTCAGTGGACATCGATCTGGCCTACCTGCCGGTGGAAGATCGTAAAGCCAGTCTGGCCGGCATTGACACGGCCCTTGGAGAAATCACAACGGATATTGCAAAACACATTCCCAGAGCCAAGATACAGGCATCGGTGTTGCCGGGCACGGGTAAGCGTTTCAAACTACTGGTGCGACAGGGTGACACCAATATCAAGATCGAAGTCAGCCCGGTGCTGCGAGGCAGCGTCTACCCGGCCGTAAATCGCCAATTGTCGGCAAGGGCGGAAAAAACTTTTGGGTTTGTCCGCATGCCTGTCCTCAGTTTCGAGGATCTTTATGGCGGCAAAATCTGCGCGGCCCTGGACCGCCGGCATCCGCGGGATTTATACGATGTGTATTGGCTGTTGCAGCATGAGGGCATTGATGAACGGCTGAAGAACGCCTTCCTGGTTTACCTGATAAGCCACAACCGGCCTATGGTCGAATTGCTGGCACCCCAACTCCAGGATATTGCGTCTTTGTATCGGAAAGAGTTCGAGGGCATGACATATAAACCGGTAGGCCTTGAACGGCTGCAGGAAACGTTGCAACACCTGGTCCGTGAGATCCATGCCGCCATGACCGACGCTTTTTGCTGGCCCTCAAGCAGGGAACTGAGGATTGGCGGAATTTTCCACTGCCGGAGGTGGCGCGGCTGCCGGCTGTCCAGTGGAAGATGTTCAATCTGACACGCATGAATCCGGTTAAGCGCCGGCAGGCGACAGCCAAACTGGAAAAGGTTCTTTTTGAATAAGGATTGGATATGATGAGCACCGTCGGCCAAAGAGAGCGAGCGACACAGGAGCGTGTGATCAGGCTGTTCCAGGATCACTTGAACTACACCTACCTCGGCAATTGGGCGGACCAGGACAATAACAGCAATGTCGAGCAGGGGCTTCTTTCCAAATGGCTTCAGCGGCAAGGTGTCAGCGAGGTGCTGATCAACAAAGTGTTGCACAAACTGGATCAGGCGGCAGCCCTGGGAGAGGGCATTAATCTCTATGATGCCAATCAGGCGGTTTATGGGCTGTTGCGCTACGGCGTCAAAGTCAAGGAGGGGGCAGGCCAACAGTTTCAGACGGTTATGCTAATTAACTGGCAGGAACCCGAGAAGAACGATTTTGCCATTGCCGAGGAGGTCACAATCTCCGGGGAAAACAAGAAACGTCCCGACATTGTGCTCTATGTCAACGGTATCGCCCTGGGGGTTTTGGAGCTGAAACGCTCCACAGTGTCGGTGAGCGAGGGCATTCGCCAAAATCTGGACAATCAGAAAAAAGCCTTTATCCGCTCTTTTTTTACCACCCAACAGTTGGTGATGGCCGGCAACGACACCGAGGGGTTGCGCTACGGCGCCATTGAAACCTCTGAAAAATATTACTTGGCCTGGAAAGAGGAAGGTCGGGAAGACCTTGCCAGCCCTTTGGATCGCCACCTGGCCCTGATTTGCAACAAACAGCGCTTTTTGGAAATCATCCACGACTTTATCGTGTTTGATGTGGGTGTAAAAAAGGTGCCGCGTCACAACCAGTATTTTGGGGTCAAGGCCGCCCAGGAGCGTGTGCGCCGCCGAGAAGGCGGTATTATCTGGCATACCCAGGGCTCGGGCAAAAGTCTGAGCATGGTGTGGTTGGCAAAATGGATGCGGGAAAATGTCAGGGATGCGCGGGTGCTGATCATCACCGACCGAACGGAGTTGGATGAGCAGATCGAGGGGGTTTTCATCGGCGTCAACGAACAAATCACACGCATCAAGAATGCCAAGGTCAAGGATAAGATCTACTCATCCGGTGGCGAGGCCCTGGTGGCCACCCTGCGGGCGGGCCAGGAGTGGCTGATGTGCGCCCTGATTCATAAATTCAGCGGGGATTCGGAAAAGGCCACGGAACAATTCATCGAAGAACTGCAAAAATCCTTTGCCGGTGATCTGCGTATTCCCGGCAATTTGTTTGTGTTTGTAGATGAGTGCCATCGCACCCAATCGGGCAAGCTGCATGAGGCCATGAAAGCCATTTTGCCCAATGCCATGTTCATTGGTTTTACGGGTACGCCGCTGCTAAAGAGTGATAAGCAAAAAAGTCTTGAGGTGTTCGGTCCCTACATTCACACTTACAAGTATGATGAAGCGGTCAAAGACGGCATGGTGCTGGATTTGCGCTACGAAGCCCGCGATATCGACCAGCACATTACTTCCCAGCGAAAGATCGACCAGTGGTTCGATGCCAAAACCCGCGGTCTTTCCGACATGGCTAAGGTGCAGCTCAAACAAAAATGGGGCACCATGCAAAAAGTGCTCTCCAGCCAGTCGCGGCTTGAAATGATTGTGGATGATATTTTGCTTGATATGGAAACCCGGCCCCGGCTTTTAAATCGGCGTGGCAATGCCTTGCTGGTGTGCGCCGGCATTTATCAGGCATGCAAGTGCTACGAGCTATTTTCCAAAACCGACTTGGCGGGTAAATGCGCCATCATCACCAGCTACCAGCCTTCTGTTGCGGATATCAAAGGAGAGGAGAGCGGCGCAGGCATGACGGAAAAACTGCGTCAATACGAAATTTACCGCAAAATGCTGGCCGACTATTTTGATGAACCCGAAGAGACGGCCATGTACAAAACCGAAGCGTTTGATAAGCTGGTCAAGGAGCGCTTTAAAAAAGAGCCGGGCCAGATGCGCCTGCTGATTGTTGTGGACAAGCTGCTGACCGGTTTTGATGCGCCTTCGGCCACCTATCTATACATCGACAAACAGATGCGGGACCATGGTCTGTTTCAGGCCATCTGCCGGGTCAACCGTCTGGATGGGGAGGATAAAGAGTACGGCTACATCATCGATTACAAGGATCTGTTCCATAAGCTGGAAGGGGCGATTACGGATTACACCAACGGCGCTTTAGACGAGTACGATAAAGAGGATGTGCAGGGGCTGCTGACCGATCGCCTTGAAAAAGCCAAAGAGCGGCTGGAGGAGATGCGTGAAGTGGTTAAGGCTTTGTGTGAACCGGTTGAACCGCCCAAAAACACGTCGGCTTACCTGCACTATTTTTGCGCGCAGGATACCATGGACAAGGATTCTCTAAAGGAAAACGAGCCCAAACGGGTTGCGCTCTACAAACTGGTGGCATCATTGGTGCGGGCCTACGCCAACCTGGCTAATGAAATGATTGCGGCGGGGTATACCGAACAAGAGTTTCAGGAGATCAAGCAGGAGGTCACCCACTTCACAAAAGTGCGAGAAGAGGTGAGATTGGCCAGCGGTGATTACGTGGATATGAAACAGTACGAACCGGCCATGCGCCATCTGCTGGATACCTATATCCGGGCGGATGAGAGCGAGGTGGTTTCCTCGTTTGAAGATCTGGGATTGGTTGAACTCATCGTTGAAAGCGGTTTGGGGGCCTTGGAGAAACTACCCGAAGGCATCCGCAACAACCCTGAGGCTATGGCCGAAACCATTGAAAACAACCTGCGCAAAATCATTATCGATGAACAATCCATAAACCCCAAGTATTACGAACAGATGTCCGAACTACTGGACGCGCTGATTAAAGAGCGTCGTAAGCAGGCATCGGACTACCAGACCTATTTGAAAAAAATCAAGGAGTTGGCGACCAGAATCATAAAGCCGGCCGCAACGACAAAATATCCAGCCGGTATGGATACGCCCGCCAAAATGAATTTATACGACAACCTGAATCAGGATGAAGAACTGGTAACTCGGATAGATACAGCCGTTCGAAACACCAAAAAAGATAACTGGCGCGGACACCGAATCAAAGAGCTGGAGCTGAAAAACGCCGTTAAGGAAGAAGTGATGCCTTTTGGTTATGATGTGGATCAAGTTTTTGAAATAGTGAAAAAGCAACGTGACTACTAAACGCCATTATATCGAAGTGAGAAATATCCAGGTGGAGGTGGTGCGCAAGGCCATCAAGAACCTGCATCTGGCCGTGTATCCGCCCGAAGGCAGGGTACGGGTGGCTGTACCCCTGCATGTGACGGATGAAAATGTCCGGCTGGCGGTGATTACAAAGCTGGGTTGGATCAAGAAGCAACAAACCAATTTTAAAGACCAGCCGAGACAATCCCAGAGAGAAATGGTCTCTGGTGAGAGCCACTATTTCATGGGAAGACGCTACCTGCTGGATGTGGTTCAACGGCATGGGCGGCACGATATCGCCATTGAAAACAATACCCGCATGACTTTGTATGTCCAGCCCGGCACTTCAGAGCGGAACAAGGAAAAGGTCTTACTCGAATGGTACCGCAGGCAGCTTAAAATCCTGATACCTGATTTGGTTGCCAAATGGGAACCGGTCATCGGTGTGCAGGTCAGACAGTGGAGTATTAAAAAGATGAAAACCCGCTGGGGTGCCTGCAACATTGCCGCGAAACGAATCTGGCTCAATCTGGAACTGGCCAAAAAACCGCCGGAGTGCCTGGCGTATATCTTAGTTCATGAAATGGTGCATTTGCTGGAAAGGCACCACAACGACCGGTTCAAAATGCTGATGGATCGGTTTATGCCCCAGTGGCGCCTGTATCGGGAAGCATTAAACCAAACCCCCTTGGCGCATGAAGAGTGGTATTACTGAAACTTATATTTATACCGCAAGCAGTTTTATTTTGAGGACTTGCGCGATAAATACATAAACGCCTTTCACGGCTTGTTTGTGAAATATAGTGTTTTGTCTTTGCATCAGGACAGACCTCTCAAGGAGGAAAAATGAAAGATTTGAACTGCCCCAAAGGGCACGGCCCGATGGCGCTTAAAGAATTAGAAAAGCAAACAACTTTTAAAGGCGTTGATATTACATATTCGGCGGATACATTTGTTTGCCCGGAATGTGGGATAGAAGCCGGTACGGTAAAAACTGCCGGTAACGTGCAGCGGGCTATTGCAGATGCCTACCGTTCCAAGATGGGGCTTTTAACAAGTAATGAAATTAAGTCGTTGCGCAAATTACACAGCTTGAGTCAACAACAGCTCGCGGACTTGATAAACGTCGGAGTCGCCAGTATCAAACGTTGGGAAACCGGCTTGATTCAAAGCAAATCTATGGATTATGTGTTGCGCATGCAACTTCAGTGCAGACTTGATTCAGATAACTATTCCGGGAATCGAAAGATCTCTCTTCCTAGAATTAAACTTGTTGCCAAACAATTTGAAAAATTAATCGGCAAGCGCCTTTTGAAGATTCATGACCAGTTTTTATTCCTGGCCAAATACTTATGGTACGCAGATATGCTGGCTTTTCGACAGCTCGGACGAGGCCTAACGGGGGCCACATATGCTGCAATTACATACGGGCCACAGCTCAACAACTATAAAAATCTGGTAAAACCTATCAAGGCGTCCGATGAATCGGATGCCGAACCGCTTTCAACAGAGGAGCTTCGTATTATCCGAAAGGTAGCGGAAAAATTTCCCGGGGAGGAGTCCGTATATGAAGCTGCTCACCGTGAAAAAGTATGGCAAGAAGCGGCTATGGGTTCATTGATTCCGTACTCATGTGCATATGAATTAACGGAAATTTAGTTAGAATTCAATAAATTTTGAGGAGGGTGAGCTGGCACCGGGAGGGTAATCGAAGAAAGAGTCGTTTAAACAGTTAGGGTGTCTTCTAAATATAAGTTACTTCGCTTCAAACTGAAGCAGAAACCGGATGAAATGGGCTACATTCTTTGCTGTGAAATGGATACCTGTGCGCCGGGCAAATTCAGGGTCTGCCGTAAAAACCGGCCCTCCTGCAATTATTTTTGTTTTTGACGGAAGGTTTTTGCTTATCATTAAAATATCTTCCTCTGAATCAAACTGGAGTACGGTTAATCCTAATAAATCAGGGTTGTTTTTTTTACATGCGGCTATGATTTTTTCAGGCGCCACAAGTAGGCCAAGATCAATGATTTCAAGACCGGCTGTTTCAGAGAACATCCGAATAACTCCGAGACCCTGGCCCAGGCCGTCGTCAAGAGTTGCGGTAATCATCAACGGAGGGTTGTTCCATAACCCCGAAGCACCTGTTTTCACTTTCCATTCCCGCAACTCTCCGGCCGCTTTTTCAAGCCCTGACCTGGAAGGCAATCCATTTGATTGCCATTCTCTTGACAGGCCCTGCAGTTTTTCCCATAATTGTTTTTTGTAATCAGAAATCTAATTCACCTTTTGGTTGTGTTAAAAATGAGACCTATATAATACGGTAATGAAACATTGTCAAAGGTGACGGTCTCGTAAAAAGTCCAAATTCTGCGTTGTGCTGCGTTTCGCAATCATTCAACGTACGATAAGTACGCCTCATGATTACAAAATTTGCACGCCTTTTTATCCCGAGAGATTTGTTCGGGGGAATTTGAACTTTTTACGAGACCGTCTAAATCGGACTTTTTATGAGTTCATCAACAGTGAAGACCATTCAAAATACGTCACCTAAAAAAATCTGAGGAAAATAAATTAAAATGATTGCAAAACAAGCAAGCAATATATTAAAAAAGGTATACTGACCATCTGATTTGACGCCGTAAATTCTACTTGGAAAAAAAGGAATGCTTGATGGACCCAATAGCTAAAAAAGTTAAACAATGGATTGACGAAAAAAAAGATCCCAGAAGTGCTCACTGGCAAGGCGGGCTTGAGGCAGTATTAAATGTTTTTTCACCGTATTTGGAACCCGGCAAACTAATTCCTGTTCAGGCTCTGGAAAAAGATGACCTTCCTGTTTTCGAGGCTGCTATAGAGGTCGTTGACCTGAGTCCCAACCTTACGGCTGCTTTTTTACCGCCATCTATTGCCGGACCGATTACCCCCCCTGAATCCGCAGACGAGATTCAGCGAATTGACAAGGGAAAACCATCCTATAAAATACTGATCGCCAGACCCGGCGAAGATCCGAGAATTTTATGTGCTGAAATATCAGAGCATGCGAAAAATCCCGGAATAGATATTTTCCAGTCAGGAGCGTTATTAGGAACCTATAATTATGATACCCATCAGGACTGTCTTACATATCTAACTCAAGCCATAAGGGCACATGTTTGGGAAAGGGGTAAATGGAGCCATGATGAAAATAAGAGATACACGATGAACTGGTTTGAAAAAATACTGTATCTCGGCAAAGGCACGGTTCGCGTGCACGAAGACTTCTCTTTTTTCCACAGCCCGACACTGATAAAAAGTGATAGAATCGATGCTCTTTTTACGCTTATTTCTGAAATTTTGCTGAAACGCGTCGAAGATCCTGATGATCAATTTAAAGATGCTGTTTCATCGATACAAAATATCAAAGACAAGGACGTTCGGGTTACCCAATCAAATGAACTTGCGGAAAGAGCAATACTTGAACTTTTAAATTTGATGAAAGAATTGGAAATTGTAAAATTCGAGGAGTTTTCAAACCCGGAAAACGAACGGTTTAAAAAAGAATTCTCCAGAGCCATCCAGAAAATAATCCACAGAATAAGTTAAGGCCGATAGTCAAAAATGGTAAATTTCTTAGCCATGGGATCGATATTGGGCCTATCCGCAGGTTTTGCCCCGGGACCACTTCTTGCCCTTGTAATTTCTGAAACCCTTCAACACGATATAAAAGCGGGGGTTAAGGTGGCTCTTGCCCCGATGATCACGGATTTGCCGATTATTATGTTAACGTTATTCATATTGGTAAAACTATCCGGGTTTCATAGGGTATTAGGAATCATTTCATGTATGGGAGGGCTTTTTGTTTTATATCTGGGTTGGCAAAGTATCGTCACCAAAGGAGTAGAACTGAATCTGCAGGGGACCAGGCCCAGGTCTCTGGCAAAAGGAATAATCGTAAATACGCTAAACCCTCATCCTTATCTGTTTTGGTTCGGTGTCGGAGGGCCCACAGTCACCAAAGCCATGAACCTGGGCATGTTGGCGCCTCTGGCTTTCATGGGCAGTTTTTATGTCTTGCTTGTGGGATCAAAAATTCTGATCGCTGTATTGGTCGGCAAGTCCCGCTCGTTTTTGGTCGGCAATGGGTACATTTACACCATGCGGTTACTTGGATTTGCGTTATGTGCATTGGCAATCATTCTTTTTCGTGATGGTTTTAGATTGTTGGAATTCATATGAAGGATTACTCTTTTTTATCCTGAAGAATCTTCCGGAGCACATATTTCAGTATACCGCCATTTTCAAAGTACGCCACATCCACATCCGTGTCCAGCCGTGAAATCACTTGAAACTCCACTGTTTTTCCGTTTTCTCTTACGGCCTTGACCTGCAATGCTGTTCCTGGGCTCATATCTTGTATCCCGTTGATATAAAACGTTTCAGACCCCGTTAATCCCAGAGTTTCCAAATTCTCATTTTTTTTAAACACCAATGGCAGTACGCCCATGCCAACCAGATTGCTCCGGTGAATCCGCTCAAAAGATTGGGCAATTACCGCTTTTATTCCCAAAAGGATCGTTCCTTTTGCGGCCCAGTCTCTGGAAGACCCGGTCCCGTATTCTCTGCCTCCCAATACAATCAGGGGTTTGGATTCCGCCATATATTCCAGGGCGGCGTCATGGACAAACATCTGTTTTTTTGTGGGAAATTTTACGGTAAAACTGCCTTCCTTTGGCGAGACCAGCTTGTTTTTTATGCGAATATTTCCGAACGTTCCCCGAATCATCACTTCGTGATTTCCTCTGCGCGAGCCATAGGAATTAAACGCCTGGGGGAGCACGTGATTTGCCATCAGGTATTGGCCGGCAGGATAATCTTCGGGTATGGCTCCGGCCGGAGAAATATGGTCCGTGGTCACCGAATTTCCCAGTACTAAAAGCACACCGGCATTTTCTATATCCGATGGCCTGGTCTTATCCAAAGTGAAATTTTTAAAATAGGGCGGCTTTTTAATATAGGTAGACTGCTCATCCCAGTCAAAGGTGGTGCTTTCCGTAACTTCCAGGGCCTGCCAGAATTCATCCCCGTCAAAAATTTTGGCATACTCACTCTCAAAAAATTCTTTATGGACATGCGCGTGAACCAGGCTTTGGATTTGTGCGTTGGTTGGCCAGATATCCGAAAGATAGACCGGACGACCGCTGGAATCGATCCCAACCGGTTCCACGGTCAAATCCATATCCACCCTTCCGGCCAGCGCCAGTGCGACCACCAGCAACGGGGATGCTAAAAAATTCGCTTTGATACTCTGATGGATTCTGGCTTCGAAATTGCGGTTTCCTGAAAGCACCGAGGCTACAGTCAGGTCATTTTCAGAAATTGCTCTCTCAATTTCCGGATGCAAAGGACCACTGTTTCCGATACAGGTGGTGCACCCGAAGGCTGCCAGGTGAAACCCCAGGGCCTCGAAATAGGGCATCAATCCGGCGTCTTTAAGATACCGAATGACCACTTTGGAACCCGGCGCCAGGGAAGTCTTGACATGCGGAGGGACTTTGAGTCCCTTGTCCACGGCCTTTTGGGCCAACAGTCCCGCTCCCATCAGAACAAAAGGGTTCGAGGTGTTTGTGCATGAAGTTATGGCAGCGATTACAATGCTCCCGTGGCCGATTGCGGCCGCTTTTCCGTCAAGATCCACCGGATATTTCTTACCGTTAGTGACCTTGCAACGGGGTGTCCTGACCGTTCGGCAACCGGATTCGTCGTGAAACGTGGAGATATCGGCAGGATCTGCGTCTCGAGTATGTTTACACCCCAGTACCGTGGCAAAGTTGTCTTTAAGATCCTTTAGTTCGATCCTGTCCTGGGGTCGGGCCGGACCGGCAACACAGGGTTGCACCGAGGAAAGGTCGAGTTCGAGAACCTCAGTGTAATCCGGTTCTTCCTGACCGGTATAGAATAACCCCACGGTCCGGGTATAGATCTCAACCAAATCAGCCTGTTTTTCCCGATGGGTCAGGTGAAGGTATTCTATGGTCTTTTCATCCACCGGAAAAAAACCCACGGTGGCACCGTATTCCGGGGTCATATTGGCGATGGTGGCCCGGTCCGGAACCGAGAGTTTCTTCATTCCCGGACCGAAATATTCGACGAATTTCTCTACGACATTGTGTTTCCTGAGCAGTTCGGTCACCACCAGCACCAGATCGGTTGCCGTGATTCCTTCTTTCAACTCACCGACCATCTTTACACCGACCACTTGAGGAATCGTCATATAATACGGCTGCCCGAGCATGACCGCCTCTGCCTCGATGCCGCCAACCCCCCAGCCCATTACACCGATGGCGTCAATCATGGTTGTATGGGAGTCGGTGCCTACCAGAGAGTCCGGATAGGCCATGGATTTGCCGTTGATCGTTTCGACCATGACCACCTGCCCCAGATATTCGAGATTTATCTGGTGGCAGATTCCGGAATTCGGAGGAACCACCCGAAAATTGTTAAAACTTTTCTGAGCCCATTTCAAGAGCGCGTATCGTTCCCGATTGCGTTCATATTCCTTGGCCACATTTTTTTGTAATGCGTCGCGGGTGCCAAAATAATCAACCTGAACCGAATGGTCGATGATCAAATCGACCGGTACCAATGGGTTGATTTTCATTGGATCGCCGCCCAAATTTTTTACGGCGTCCCGCATGGCGGCAAGATCCACCACTGCGGGAACACCGGTAAAATCCTGCATCAAAACCCGTGCCGGATGATATGGTATTTCTACGGGTTCGTCATATCGTTTTTTCCACCCGGCAATCTTGAGCACATCCTCTTTTGTGACAATACGGCCGTCCAGTTTCCTTAACAGATTTTCAACAAGAATCCTGATGGAAAAGGGTAGGGTATCTATTTTTGCAATGCCCTTTTCCTGAAGCAGGCGAATGTCTGCAATATCATACTCCCTGTTGTTTGCCTTTATCTGCCGGATAAATTCCTGTCTTTGCATAGCGTGTCCTCTATAAAAAATCGAGCCCGGACGGCCCGGCTTTGGTTTGCTCCCTGAAGGGAGATTAAGTTCTTAATGTTTTGATGGCGCCATGGAGATTTGGACTGATGAAGTGATGAAAGATCAGGTCTAATCATTGAATAATTACCATACGTTTCTTAATTATTATTGAACATCTCGTAAATAAAAGTCAACCCTTGATTTTTCTTAGTACAGGGCAAACGCTTTTGAATCCCAATACAGGGAGAACGCGCCGCGACGGCATGTTTCTCTTTCCAACCGACTGAAACTTGTACTTAAGCACCCGTAAGCCCGAGCCGCGCCAGAGGTGTTAAGAACAATTCGTCGCTAAATTATCTCATTGTTTTTTTTTAGTCATAATTATATTCGATTCGGGCTAACGCGTGCTAAATCCCTTCAAACAGTCAGTCGGTTTACAAGAGAAACACGCTGTCGCTCCGCTATACCGAAGTCAAATGCGTTTACCCTGTTTTTCATAGAACTCATTCGAAAAGCAAGTTCTTATCGTCATCATTTTTTTTTGTGGTTGACAGAACGAATCGTTATTCGTAAAATTTGGTTAATTCCGTTATGAAAACGGACATCATTTTAAACCGTTTCCGAATCTATTGGTTTATGGGAACATTTCTTTAATTTAATCGCTTTCAAGAAGAAAGGGGGAAATCATGAAGATTAAAAAAATCAAAAAAAGTTCAACGGGTCTTTGCAAATGTAAACGTTCTTGCTGATCAGTTGTTATGTTTCATAAAATAGTCTGTTTATATATCCCTGTGGTATGGTAAACAGGCTATTTTATTTTGATGGGTTGATAAATTGACCAAAAAAGATTTTAAAGACTATATCTGCCGGCCGTTTTGTATGTTTTATAAAGACGGGCAAAAAGAGGAGATGGCCTGTCAGGGAGCACTTGTGGTTGAGTCCTTGGTAAATCAAAGACTGATTTCCAAAGAGCATGTATATTTATCGATTAAAGATTATCAGTTATGCCTAAAACACAAGGACACATTAACCCGATATGTGTGCCGGCAATGCCCGTTTATGAAAGAAGATTGCGACTTTCAATCTACTTCGCCATCTGATGATCTTGAGCCGTGCGGTGGGTATATGGTCCTTGCCGGTTTGATTGAAAACCGGTTTGTTGAACCCCGTGACCTGGACAATCAGAAATGAGCAACAAGAATTGGTACGCATCATATCTGCGTCTTCATCCCAAATCAGCGCTGAAAAACCTGGAACAGCCTTTTGTGTATCATATGGGCCGGGATGAACTCTATGAAATTGATGAACGGGCCCAGGATTTTCTGTTACGATGTAACGGCGAATCACGTGGAAAAGAACTGACCACCGATGCAAATTTTGTTGAGTATTGTCTGGAGGAGGGGATTCTCGAGGGGCATGAGCAACCGGTTCCCACGACCGTTACCGTTGATGATGGGCTTATCCCCTCCCTGAGATATCTGGAACTGCATCTTTTACACAAGTGTAACCTTAACTGCCGGCACTGCTATCTGGGACCGCTGCAACCCATTGAGATGCCGGTTGACAGTGCCGTGGATATCACCCGTCAGTTTTCTGATATCGGTGGGCTGAGATTGCTTATTTCCGGCGGAGAGCCGCTGCTGTATAAAGATCTTAAACCATATCTTGAACAGACCCGAGCATTAAAGATCCGTCGGGTTTTGTTTACCAATGGAACCCTAATTAATTCAGGGAACATTGACTGGCTGGATGTTGATGAAATTCAGTTCAGTTTAGACGGTTGGAAAAAGGGCCATGAACACCTTCGGGGCCGGGGAACATTTGAGCCCACACTGGAGGGGATTCACATGGCAACCGCTGCGGGAATACCCGTGTCCATCTCAACCATGATTCATCAATATAACCTGAACGAGTTTGAGCGACTTCGCGATTTTATTGAAAAGATTCATGCCATCGAATGGGGCGTTGATGTGATGTGCGTTAGCGGTTCCCTTATGAAAAACCCGGACCTGACGGTTCCCTATGAAACTGCCGCCCGGTATTTGAAATACGGTTTTGGAGGCGGGTACCATGGGTCATCGGAAGGATTTGCCTGCGGCAGACATTTAATGACTGTGTTGCCGAACAGGCAGGCGGTTAAGTGCGGATTCTATGTGGACCGTTCCATGGGGGACGCGCAAAAAAGTCTGAAACACTGCTGGCTGAATATGAACCACGTTCCTCTTGATCAGTTGGAATGCAAGGGCTGTGCAGCGCTTGAAGAATGCAGAGGCGGATGTCGGTTTCGGGCGCCGCATCCGTTAGCGCCGGACCCGGCCATGTGTGCATTTTACGGTATATCCCGGTAACTCCCAGAGAATTAGATAATTATATTGATATCTATAACTTATGCTTCATACAAACCATAAACCGTGTGCCAGACCGTCATATATCCAGTTTTACCCCACGCTTAATTGTAATTATTCATGTCCGTTCTGTTTTAACCGGAACCTGCCGGCATTAAAAGACATTGATATTAATGAGTTTCACAACATTTTGTTGACACTCAAACATCTTGGGATCGATCATATTGACATGCTTGGCGGTGAGCCGTCCCTTCATCCGGACCTGCTGCAGTTCATTGACTTAATCCACCATAACGGGCTTAAAACAACCATCAGCACGAACGGGACCCATGTTGACCTGTTAACCGCCATCTCAAAAACATATCCCAAAAAAAGCGTAAGGATCGGAGTATCCTTAAATTCTGAAAAGGTACCCCACGATCTTCATACTTACATCATCACGTTCAAACCCATGTTAAAAAGTATTTATTCAAAACAAACCATCCTGCCCAAGTCCTGTAACGCCTATATCGGGATTCCGGGCATTGAATATTTTCTTTTGTTTATGGATATAATGAATCAAGATGATATTAAATACAGCGTGCCATTTTACAGGTTTTACAATGATATTTTGAAATTAAAAAAAACAATCGGAAACATTGACGGGGTGTTTTGTTCCGGCTTCATTCCGGACTTGATCCGTTACCCGGAACTTGAATGCGTTCGATGTCCGGCCGGCACAACCAAGCTGTCTGTTCTGCCCAATGGAGATACATACCCGTGTTACCTGTTTTTTCAATTTCTTGAATTTAAACTCGGGAATATTCTTGTGGATGATTTTAACGATATCTGGCATCATCCCATATTAAATTATTTTAGAACATTTAAAAAAAACAACTGCCCCAAAACTGACTGTTCGTTATTTCATTCCTGCCATGGGGGATGCCCGGCACTGAGTTATATTTTTTATAACACGCTCAATGGACCGGACCCGAGATGCGTTAATCAAGAATGATCGTTTAGGAAAGAAAAATCTACTATAAGGAGCATCATGATGAACACATTTGATTTGAAAAAACACGCGCTATCTTCCGACTCAGGTGAATCTATTTTTGGTCTGGAACATACCGGGAGCCATGCCTGCTATATGATCTACGGGATTTTAAAACCCGGGCAAGACAAACGGGTGATAACCCCCGGAAAAGGTCATGAAGAAATGGTTCTTGCCGTGAAAGGAAATTTTGAAATGTTCGGACGGTTCAGCGGTCATCTAAGGGAAGGATGCGCTTTTTATGTTGCAGGTGAAGATACGGTTTATCTTCAAAATACAGAAACAACAGACGCATGTTATGTGATTGCCGGAGGCCATTCCCAAGACGTTCATCATCACTGATACCCAAAAGCGTGTCCAAGTGGGGGGCATTCCCAAAAAAAAGTTTTTTTAACCCGCAGTATCTATCAAAAATATACCGGGCAACTGCACCGCTTGTTCACGGCAAAAGGGTCAATTTGATGTCTGAGGAAAACAAGAAGCAGGCGATGAGTTACGCTTTCTGTTTATACCCGCACCCTTTGGTATGACAGGAAAGAAAAGCACCTTGCTTTTTGGTGGTTTTTTCAAGCAGAAACCCGGCGCCGCACTTGGGGCATTCTTTAGCCACAGGCTTGTCCCATACGGCAAAAGTGCAATCGGGAAAGTTGCTGCAGCCGTAGAATATTTTACCCCGTTTGGACCTTCGCTGCAAAAGGGTGCCGCCGCAGGCTTTTTCGGGACAAGGGACGCCGGTTCCCTGGCCTCCGTTGTCAGAGATAACCGAATGCGTATTTTTACACTCCGGGTAACCGCTGCAGGCATAAAACATACCGTATTTTCCCTGTTTTATGAGCATGGGTTTTCCACATTTTTCGCAGACTCTGTCGGAAGTTTCGTCGGAGGACAGTTCAACAGGATGTACCGCCCCTTTTTCATCCCTGGTGTAGTTCCGGGTGTAACTACATTCCGGATAGTTGCTGCAACCTAGAAAATGTCCGTTTTTGCCGACCCTGATGGTTAGTGTTGAACTGCATTCGGGACAGGTCAGATCTGTGGGCATGCCCACGGCCTTTAAACTGAGCATGTTTTTTGAAGCGGTTTCCAGTGCTTTTTTAAAAGCGTCGTAAAAGCGCGCCAGGATTTCTATGGAATTAACTTCTGAGGTTTCCACCCGGTCCAGGTCGTCCTCCATTTTGGCGGTAAATTCAACATCAAATACCTCCGGGAAGCTTTCCACCAGAAGGTCGTTTACGATGAATCCAAGCTCACTGGGCTTAAAATATCTTTTAACCGTATCCACGTATCCCTTTTCCCTGATTGTGGTGAGAATGGCTGAATACGTGCTGGGACGTCCGATTCCGTTTTCTTCCAGCTCTTTGACCAACGATGCCTCCGAGAACCTCGGGGGGGGCAGGGTAAAATGTTGTTTGGGCTCTAATTTGTTGAGTTTCAAAATCATGCCCTCATCCAACTCCGGAAGATCATCTTTTGTCCGACGGCTCTTGCTTTCTATTTCCTCATCCACAGACATGTAAAGGGCCATGAACCCCGGAAACTTAACCGTTGATCCGCTTGCGGAAAACCGATAGTCGCTGGCTTTAATGGAAACCGAGGTCTGATCGATAAGCGCCTGCTTCATTTGCGATGCAACAAAGCGCTCCCAGATCAGCCGGTATAAGGCAAGCTGGTCTTTGGAAAGATACGGGGTTATTTTTTCAGGGGTGTTAAAAACCGATGTGGGCCGTATGGCTTCATGGGCATCTTGAGCCTTTTTCCGGTTTTTAAAAAACCTCGGCTTATCCTGAGCATATTTTTCTCCGAATCTTTTCCGAATAAGTTCTAAAGCCTCAACGGCGGCTTCCTTTGCAATGCGCGTGGAATCAGTACGCATGTAAGTGATCAGCCCTTCGGGTTCGCCGGGGCCGAAATCTATGCCTTCGTAAAGCTGCTGGGCGATGGTCATGGTTTTTTTGGCTGAGAATCTTAACTTACGTATGGCTTCCTGCTGGAGTTTGCTGGTAATAAAAGGCGGGAGCGGGTTTCTTTTTGTGGTTTTTTTCTGAACCTTCTCCACGGTGAAGTCTTTTTCGGACAGTTCTTTTACGATGGTGCTGGATGTCTTTTCATCGGGGATTATAATTTTTTCCCCCTTTTGTTTAACCAGCTTCGCCGTAAACGGCGGAGGGGTTTTCCCCTCAAGATGAGCCGTTACGGACCAGTACTCTTGGGATTCAAAGGCCTGGATGGCCCGTTCCCTTTCACAGATGATCCGCACGGTAACGGATTGTACCCGCCCGGCACTGAGTCCGCCTTTTACTTTGCGCCACAATAAGGGAGATACCTGGTATCCCACAAGTCTGTCGAGAATCCTGCGCGCCTGCTGGGCTTCATACTTGCTACGGTTAAGTTCTTCGGGCGATTCAATTGCTTTGTGAATGGCATTTTTTGTAAGTTCATGAAAAAGAACCCTGTGAAATCTTCTTCCCTTTTTTTTGAGGATTTCGGCGGTATGCCATGCAATGGCTTCGCCCTCTCTGTCCGGGTCGGGGGCAAGATAAATATCATTTGAGTCCCCCGCAGCCTGTTTCAAAGATTTGATGACTTTCTGTTTGCCGGGAATATTCGTATATTTGGGCTTAAAATTTTCCTCGATATTGATGCCGATCTCCTTTGCCGGAAGGTCCTTTATATGACCAACGGTTGCAGCGACATTGTAACTCTTACCGAGATATTTTTTTATGGTTCTAACTTTAGTTGGTGATTCTACGACAACAAGCGGTTTGGTCACAGTCTTACCTCATTCCATTATTCTAATTGGGGGCGAAGCCCCATAAGGGTTAAGTTGTTTTGAAATATAAACGTCCAACATCGAACAGACTGAACATCGAACATCGAACGTTCAACGCTGAACATCGAATAATGATGTCGCTTCGCTCCGCAATTTAATTTTATTTGTTCTTAAAAATCCGACGTCAAACTTTGAATGGCTATTTCTTTTTATCAGCCGTTTTCATGCTCGATGATCATCTTTTTCCTCAAATACCATTAGCTGTTCAACATTGTTTTTTATTTAACATTCGATGTTGGATGTTCGATGTTCATCTTTTCTTCCCTTTACTCCATCGCTTCCCGGGAAAAGAGCTTTCCCGGGGATTGGTGTACAATACCTTTTAGCTCAAGGTGTAGCAAAATGCTCAACAGCTTGCCGGGTTTCATGGAAAGCTTTCTTGCAAGCTCATCGATGTGAACCGGATACGCACCAATGGCTTCAAACACAAGGGATTCCTCGGATGATAACTGCGAGGTCCTTTCCATAATTTCATTACCGGTTGTATCCTTTTCATGCGGGGCTCCAATAATATATGAGAGCTCTTCCATAATATCCTGGGCATGTTCAACCAGTTTGGCCCCCTGTTTTATAAGAGTATGTGTCCCGGTGCTTTTAAATGAATGAATGCTTCCCGGGATGGCAAATACTTCCCGGTTCTGTTCTGCTGCAAGGCGCGCGGTTATAAGCGATCCGCTTCTTTTTGTCGCTTCAACGACCACGGTTCCAAGTGAAATTCCACTAATTATCCTGTTTCGTATAGGGAAATTGTGTGGCTCGGGTTCAGTCAACAAAGGAAATTCCGAAATAACCGCGCCATGTTCGGCGATCCTATGAAAAAGCTTTCGGTTTTCCACCGGGTAAACAATCTCCAAACCGCTTCCTAACACCGCGATGGTATTTCCTTTGCCTGTCAGTGCTCCTTGGTGGGCGGCCGAATCAATGCCGATTGCCATGCCGCTGACGATCGTCATTTTAAGCGAAGCCAGATCCCTGCACAGACGACGGGTTGTAGAGATGCCGTATTCTGTTGCATTCCTGGAGCCCACAACTGCTATATTTTTAAAGGAACCGTTAAGACTGCCGAAAACATACAAGAAAGGCGGTGGATCCGGTATTTGAAGTAAAAGGGGCGGATAATCCCTATCCGACATGGTAACAATTTTATAACCTTTTTTCATCACAAGGTCGAAATCCTTCTTGACCGGATCACGAATTTTGTGATGCTTTATTGCGGTGATAAGACGAGGGGTTATGCCTTTTACCTTAAGAAGATCCTCTCCGGAAGCTTCAAAAACATTCTCGGGGGAATTGAAACACTCTATTAACCGTTTGAAAAGGTGATTTCCTATTCCCGGAACATTTTTCAGAGCAAACCATGGCAGAATGTTTTCCACTTATTTCTTTCTTCCACGACTCTGCCATGCAAGGAGTATGGGGCTTGCAACGTAAACCGATGAGTAGGTACCGGTAACAACGCCGATTATCATTGCAAATGCAAAGTCATGAATAATACCGCCTCCCAGCACAAACAGGGAAACAACCACAACAAGGGTGGTTAAAGAGGTCAGTATGGTTCGGCTGAGCGTCTCATTGACACTTCTGTTAATTATGAATTCCAGGGGATTTTTGTGGTATTTTCTCGAATTTTCCCGGATTCTGTCAAAAACAATGATGGTGTCATTTAATGAATATCCGATGATGGTGAGAAGCGCCGCGATAATCGGAAGGGTAAATTCCTTGCCAAAAATAGAAAAAATACCGACGGTTATGGTGACATCATGGATAAGCGCTACAATAGCCCCCATAGCGTATTTCAGCTCGAGAAACCAGAAAAGTACAAGAGTTACGATCAATGCGGCGAGTATAAGATACGGGACGCTCACATTAAAGACGGAAAGAAGATATACCGCACCCATGAGTGCGCCGGCCATAACTCCGCTGAGAACCCATTTTAACTCAAAACGGCCGGATATATATATGGTAATAAAAAGCAGGGCGTAAAACATGGCAAAGAGAGCTTTTTCCCGTAAATCTTTGCCCACCTGGGGTCCCACCATTTCAACACGACGAATGTCGATCTTATTCCCTGTTGAGGTTTCCAGTGCTTCCTGCACTTTTGTGGAAAATCCCTGTGATGTCATGATGGATCTGTCCGTTCGGATAAGATATTCATTATCACCCTGATCTCCGAACTGTTGAACTGAAGATTTGCCTAAATCTATGGCGGCAAGACCGGATTTTATGTTATTCAGGCTTGCAGGGGCGCTAAACTTTACCTGTATCAATGTGCCGCCGGCAAAGTCGATGCCGTATCTGGGCCCTTTATGAATGAAGAGAGAGGCAATACTGACAAGGATCATGACCATGGATATGAAGAAAGCAATTTTTCTTTTGCTCACAAAATTAATGTTAATATCAGGTTTGATAAACTGCATTGATGGTGTCCCCTAAGATTATGGTGTTATGCTTTATGAGGCATTAGATGCTTAAACTTTTACTCTTTAGTTTTATCAAGAAATAATCGAATATTAATCGGGACAGAATAAGGGCGGTAAAAAGACTGGAAAGCACACCCAAACTCAGGGTTACAGCAAATCCTTTAACCGGACCGGTGCCGAACTGGAACAGGACAAGGGCTGCAATAAGCGTTGTTACGTTGGCATCGAGTATGGTAAGAGAAGCCCTGTCAAACCCCGAGTCCACCGCCGCTCGCGGTGTCTTGCCGATCCTCAATTCCTCCCGTATCCGTTCGAATATAAGCACATTAGCATCAACGGCCATGCCGATCGTGAGGATTATCCCTGCGATACCCGGGAGTGTCAACGTGGCCTGAAAGCCAGCCAGCCCTCCGGCGATCAGGATAATATTAAGAATCAGCGCAACGTCTGCGATAAGCCCTGACCCCCTGTAATAGACAATCATGAACAAAATAACGAGGATGCCGCCCACACACGTTGAGATGAGCCCTTTTCTAATGGAATCGGTCCCAAGAGAAGGACCCACGGTTCTTTCCTCAAGGATGTTGACCGGAGCCGGAAGGGCGCCGGCACGAAGGGCGATGGCAAGATCACTTGCTTCTTCAGTGGTGAAATGTCCGGTAATTCGGGCCTGACCGCCGGTAATTTTCTCCTGGATAACCGGTGCTGAATAGACTTTTTTATCCAAAACGATTGCCAGGCGTTTTTTTACATTTGCTCCGGTTATTCTTCCAAAATCTCTTCCCCCTTTTTTGTCGAAATTGATGGAAACATAGGGTTCATTGTATTGAGAGTCTATTTGAACCTTTGCATCCGTTAGCTGGGCGCCGGTTAAAAGGGTCCGCTTTTTTATAAGATAGGGCGTTTTTATGACCCGCCGTGTTTCCGGATCTTCTTTAATGCTATAAAGAACCTCACTGCCCGGAGGCACATTCCCTTGCAGGGCGGAATTTAAATCATGGGTTTCATCCACCAGTTTGAATTCTAAAAGAGCGGTCCGTCCGATAAGATCTTTGGCCCTTTTTGTATCTTTGATTCCGGGGAGTTGGATAAGTATCCGTTTTTCACCCTGTAGTCGAATATCCGGTTCACTCACGCCAAACTGGTCGATCCGGTTTCTAATGGTTTCGAGGGCCTGTTCGGTTGCCAGTTTCTTGATTTGACCGGACTCTTTGTCAGGGAGATCCAGCATCATTGTAAGGATTTCGTTATGGGTTGATCTTGAAAGGATACGCAAATTTTTGAATTCGTTGTCGAGCAGCTTCTCAAATTTGTCGATATTTTCCTGGCCTTGCAACTCCACGGAAATGCGGCTTCCATCGATACGATTCAAGCTGATATGCCGGATGTGCTCCTTCTTTAAAAAACCTCGGATTTCCTGGCTGATACGTTCTACGGTGCTTTCCACGGCTTTTTCCGTATCCACTTCAAGTGCGAGGTGCATGCCGCCTTGAAGATCGAGCCCCAGGTTTATTTTTTTATGCGGCCACAAAGATGGGTTTATGGTCGGAAGGATGTAAACAACGGCAACGATAATAACTACAATAACGGAAACAACCCGCCATGAGAGATTCTTCAATGATCTTTTCCTTTCCTGAAATTGCACCTAAAATAAAATCACGGCCACTAGTCCACGCCGCAAGCGGGAATCCATCACGCCGAAGGGCAATAAGGCTTGCGCATAAGTGACCGTAAGGAAAAAAAGTCAGCCAATTTTTGCAAATAAGGACCGCTGGCTGAATCAGTTCTTCTTTTTTTTTGTTTCCTGGGTCTGTGATGTAGTCTGGACTACCTGGCCGACATTGCCTCGGGCAACCTTTACCCGGACCTTGTCCGCTATTTCAACCGTCATCGTGGCATCATTTACGGCGGTAATTCGACCGTGAAGACCCCCGCTTGTAACGATGCGGTCTCCTTTTTTAAGCTGGTTTATCATTTCACGATGTTCTTTGGTTTTTTTCTGCTGGGGTCGAATAAGCAGAAAATAGAATATAACGAACATCAGGATAATCGGGATCAGTGATGAAAATCCTCCTGCCCCCTGGCCTGTAATACCTCCGCCAGTGCCCATTGCATAAGCGATATCTATCAAGATAAATCCTCCTTAGTATGGTACTTAGTTTTTTTTAAGCCCATGGATTTCCCACGAGCTTTATCCGCTTTGAGCACGATTTTTCAATAAAAATTCAATGATGCGCCAAGGGATATGGTTTCAAAAAACTAAAATGTTATCTCGTGTCCATCCATAAATGGTCTTTTTGCCCAATCTCTGCGTTATGCTCAAAAAATAATCCTCGAAATATCAACTATATGTCTGCGGTTATTTTTTTCGCATGCCTTGATCTTGAACAAAAATCCTCATTTATGGACGGACACTATCTCATAATTTTAAATTATTAAAACGGCGCTGATATACTGCAATTGATTCCATACGTCAAATGTTTATTTCATTACAGAAAACATGGTCCATAGAATCGGCTTAACCATCAATGGATTTGAGTTAAAAATTACCTCGGGATGCTGGAAGCCTGGAATACAGGAATGACGGTGTATCAGGTACTCTGGGTCCGAGTTTTGTTCAAATTAATTTGGCGGGATCCAAAGCGTATCCCCATCAAATTGAATGCGATTTACGTGTTCGTAATCGATGAGATCCAGAAGTGCAAAAATTTGGTCCATATTATAAATAACCACCTTGCTCAAAGGATAGATCAGGTTAAGCTCAACATCTATTTCACGTTCTTTTATGTTATAAATATTAACCGTACTTTCAGAAAATTTAAGAAGTTTGCCAATCCCCGAACTTTGCCCCTCCCTTGCAGGTTCATCGGCGAGTGGTGACAGGGAGATGCCTTTATGAGCAAAATAATCTTTTAGGAAATTAAAATGTATATTCCAGATATTGTCTCCGGGCTGAACAACGTGTATTCCAAATGATTCTGAATTTTTCATGGAATCCATTTTATTTGACTTGAGGTCTTTTTCAACAATATCGCCACGGTTAATCCGTATTTTATCCAAAATCTCCTGCATGGAGACCGTTGAATCACCTATTTTAAAGGATTCATCAGATTTTGTTATCATATCAATCCCTTTTTCAATTCCATATTCTGCCTTGCGCTTTTGCATAAGGGCCATGAGAGCTTTGTCTTTTTCGATGTTATTGTAATCAATGACCGTCTCTCCTGTTGCAGGCGTATGAACTTTTTCAGGCATGTTTTGAGAGGGTACCTTTGCATTTTTCATCAACCAGAGACATAAACCGGCAACTGCGACAAGGATAATACAACTTGCTAGAATTCCAATGGATTTGCTTGATATTTTAGAGGACTTTTTGGGCATGACTTTGATAGAATCCTTGGTGTTTTTGTGTCCGGGCGTTACATGGTTTTTAGTTTTGGGATTCGGCCCGTCCTCTTTACTCCGCAATTCGTTCGGCAGAAGGGTGGGCGGGTTCGGGTTAGGCTCGTGTGTTACTCTTCACAAATAATCTCACTCATTCCGTGGACTAACGTATTGTCTCCTTCGATGGTGATGGAAAGATTGCGCCTTATTTCCAGGTCAAGAATCTCCTTGCGTTTCTTATTCAAAAGATAGTCGGCCGCTACCGGTGGAACGATTCCTTTTACTTTTGAGATGTTGTCTTTTAAGGTTTCAAGACGAAGTTTGCGGAGAAAGTCGAGGACCAGCATCTCAGTGGAAAGGATAAGTCCTTTGCCTCCGCAATGGCTGCAGGATTCAAAACTGCTGAATTCAATTGAGGGCCTGAGCCGCTGTCTTGACATTTCTATGAGTCCGAATATTGAAATTTTACCGATCTTTGTTTTGGCCTTGTCGTATTTTACATTGTTTCTCACGGCCCTGAAAACTTCTAATTTATGTTTGGAATCTCTCATGTCGATAAAATCAATCACGATAAGCCCGCCCAAATCTCTGAGTCGCAGCTGCCGGGAAATTTCCTCGGCGGCTTCAATATTGGTCTGAAGCGCAGTCTGCTCGATTGATTTTTTTTGAGTGGCCTTTCCCGAATTGACGTCAATGGCAACCAGCGCTTCTGTTTGTGTTATTATAATAGTCCCCCCGGATTTTAATTTGACACGGCTTCCATAAATGGATGCAATCTGTTCCTCCAACTGGTATTTTGTGAATATGGGCCGGTCCGTTTTATAGTGTTTGACAATCTGGGTATGTTTTGGGGAAATGATTTTAACAAACTTTTTAACTTCGTGATATACTGTGACATCATCTATGAGGATTTCGTTCACATCGGAGGTGAAATAGTCGCGTATGGATCTTAAAACAAGGTTTTGCTCTTTGTAAATTAATACCGGAGGGGTTGCTTCGGCCACATCTTTTTTGATGTTTTTCCAGAGCCGCAGCAGATATCTTAAATCCCTGGACATGCTCATTTTGGTACAGTTTATTCCCGCGGTTCGGACGATGATGCCTAATCCTTCAGGCAATTTGAGATTGTTGATCATATCTTTAAGTCGGCTTCGCTCATCTTCCTCTTCTATTTTTCGTGAAATGCCCCGGTTGTTGCTTCCGGGCATAAGCACCAGGTATCTTCCAGGGAGAGATATGAAGGTTGTGAGCATGGCCCCTTTTTTCATGAACGGGTCTTTTATGACCTGTACCAAAAGTTCCTGGCCGCGCCTCACCATTTTTGTTATGGATTTGTCTTTTGAAAGATTGTCCTGAAAATACTCGCTATGGATTTCATGCTTCTGAAGAAATCCATGGCGATCCGCCCCGTAATCTACGAATACGGCTTGGAGGCTCGGCTCAACACGTGAAATAACGGCTTTGTAAATGTTGCCGTGAATAATTTCCCTTGAGGCACTTTCGATATGAAATTCTTCGAGTTTCATATCTTTTACTTTTGCAATCCTGCATTCCTCAGGATCTATGGCATTAATAAGAATTTTGCTCATAACATATGGGTCCTTTTACACCGGGATTGATTCTTTTATCTCAGGGATAAAAGGATTGTTTCCGAACCGAACGAATTGATATATATATTATCTCAAGCAGTTGCTTTATTAATGAATATGAAATTGTTATATACAAGTCAAACGATTTCTTATCGCTTGCTATTTATATTGCGTTGTGGCATGTGAAATAATTCGTGGTTCAGGGTTCGGGGTTCAAGGGTTCAGAGGTTTGAGGTCCAACTGTAAGCTAGTTAAAGTTTTTGATTTTGAGTCCAATGCAAGATTCATTCACCCTTAACCCTTAGCATTCGTCGAGCAAGCTTGTACTAAGATTAAAACTTGAGTGGTAAAAATCGTCGTATATACAGATAGAATTTTAATCCCGTTTTTGTTCCATATCTTTTTTCAGGTGTCAGGTGTCAGGAATGATGAACAGAGGCGCTGGCACCTGAAACCTGACACCTGAAACCAGGCATACGGGAAGGAATAAATATGGGCAATTTTAATCATCCCAGTGTAAAACTAAATCATAAAAACGAGGTAGTATAGATACAATGGAGGAAAGATACAATCCTAAAACCATAGAATCCAAGTGGCAAAATTTCTGGGAAACATCGGGGCTTTTTAAGGTCAAAGAGGACCGTGGTAAGGAAAAATATTATCTTCTCGAAATGTTTCCCTATCCTTCCGGCAATATACACATGGGACATGTGAGAAACTATACCATCGGTGATGTGGTTGCAAGGTACAAAAGAATGCAAGGATTCAATGTTCTTCATCCCATGGGATGGGACGCATTCGGTATGCCGGCGGAAAACGCTGCAATTGCGAACAACATCCATCCCGCCAAATGGACCTATGAAAACATTGATACCATGAGATCTCAGTTGAAGCGAATCGGTTTTTCCTACGACTGGGACAGGGAAATCGCCACTTGCACGCCTGAATATTACCGGTGGGAACAGTGGCTTTTTTTAAAAATGTACGAAAAGGGAATGGTCTATCGCAAGGAATCTTTTTTGAACTGGTGTGAACACTGCCAGACGGTTCTGGCCAACGAGCAGGTGGAAGCCGGTATGTGCTGGCGCTGTGGTCAGACGGTTCGGCAGAAAAAACTCTGGCAATGGTTTTTCCGTATTACAGATTATGCCCAAGATCTGCTGGCATATTGCGACAAGCTTCCCGGATGGCCTGAAAAGGTTATCACCATGCAGAAGAACTGGATTGGAAAGAGTGTGGGTGCGGAAATTCGGTTTCCCATAGAGAATACAGATGCGCAGATACCGGTTTTTACCACCCGGCAGGATACGGTTTATGGGGCAACATTCATGTGTCTTGCTCCGGAGCACTCGCTGGTGTTCCGTTTGTCCAAAGGGACGCTCCAGGAAGACAAAATTCGTGAATTTGTCGAGCGTATATCCTTGCAGGACCGATCCAGCAGGGCGGTGGAGACTTATGAGAAAGAGGGCGTCTTTACCGGCGCCTATTGCATCAATCCCTTGAGCGGCTTGCGCATGCCGATTTATACGGCAAACTTTGCACTTATGGAGTATGGCACGGGAGCGGTTATGTCCGTTCCGGCTCATGACCAGCGGGATTTCGATTTTGCTCGAAAATACAACCTGGATATCGTGGTGGTCGTAAAACCGCATGATGACGATCTGGATTCCGCTACCATGACCGAAGCATACACCGGTGAAGGGGTGATGGTCAATTCCGGTCGGTTTAATGGAACGGATAACGTTACGGCCCTTGACGAAATCGCTTCTTTTCTGGAGCAGGAAGGACTGGGCAAAAAGACCACAAGTTTCCGGTTGAGGGACTGGGGTATTTCAAGGCAGCGATATTGGGGTGCGCCGATTCCAATAATTCATTGCAAAACGTGCGGTATTGTGCCCGTTCCGGAGCAGGACCTTCCCATTCTGCTCCCGGAAGATGTCGATCTTCTGGACGGCGGAAAGTCGCCGCTTGGGGCTCTTGATTATTTTGCAAGGGCAACCTGTCCGGTTTGCGGCAGCCCTGAGGCCAGAAGAGAGACCGATACAATGGACACCTTCGTGGAATCTTCATGGTATTATGAAAGATACTGCAGCCCGAATTGTGACACGGGCATGTTTGACAAAACAGCCGTGGATTACTGGATGCCCGTGGATCAATATATCGGCGGCGTTGAGCATGCTATTTTACATCTGCTCTATTCAAGGTATTATACCCGTGTGTTAAACGATTTTGGACTGGTAAAATACAAGGAACCTTTTACCCGGCTTTTGACACAGGGAATGGTCTGTAAAGAGACGGTATCCTGTCCGGAACACGGTTTTCTTCTTCCCGATGAGGTGGAAAACATTGAGCCGGACCCGCAGTGTAAAAAATGTGGTAAGACGGTTACCCTTGGCCGGGTTGAAAAAATGTCCAAGTCGAAAAAGAATGTTATCGATCCGAACATTCTTCTTGAAAAGTACGGTGCGGATACAACAAGACTCTTTTGTCTTTTTGCAGCTCCTCCGGAAAGGGATCTTGAATGGAGCGATCAGGGGGTTGAAGGAGGGTATCGCTTTCTGAATCGTGTTTGGCGCCTGGCTTGGAAGTGGATCGATTTGATCAAAGATGCAACGCCTTTTGACGGGAGCCCCGATGTTCTGGAGGGCATGACCCGTGACATATTCAAAAAAACCCATGCGACCATATATAAAGTTACCAAAGATATAGAAGATCGCTTCCATTTTAATACGGCAATCAGTGCAATCATGGAGCTTGTGAATACCATGTACGGAATCGACACTGTAAAAAGTGACATTCAAGATACCGGGGTGATGAGATTTGCCATGGAATCCGTTACGCTTCTTTTATCGCCGATTGTTCCACATTTTGCCGAGGAACTTTGGGCGATATTAGGATTTGAGTCCAGCGTTCTATCGGCATCATGGCCGTCATACAGGGAAGGCGCTTTGTTCAAGGATGAGCTTTTGATCGTGATTCAGGTAAACGGGAAACTAAGAAGCAGGTTCCATGTTGATGTGAATGCAGACGAAAATACCATCAAAGAATTGGCCCTTTCGGACGAGCGGGTTCAAAAACTTATAAATAATAAAACCATTAGGAAAATTATTGTTGTCAAGAACAAACTTGTGAATATCGTAGTATAAATGATGAAATTAACGGGAGAAGGATCGTTGTTTGTTAAAAAGAAATATGCCTGGGCGATCATTTTGTTGGGGTGGCTTTTTTCGGCTTGCGGCTACCAATTTAGCGGCGGAGGAAGTCTTCCGTCCGGGATAACGTCCATTAGTATCGAGATGTTTCGAAACCGCACTGCGGAAACCGGAGTGGAGACGATCATTACCAATGATCTCATATATGAATTTTCCCGGCATGAACAGGTGGTTGTTACCGGAAGTAACAAGGCCGATGCAATTCTTACCGGTGTTGTTCAATCCATAAGTGAAAGAACGATTTCGCACACAGGGGAGTATACCTCCAATGAAAGACGGGTTGAAGTTAACGTCGATTTAAAATTAACAAATCGGTCCGGAGAGGTAATATGGTCTCGGAAATCCGTTTCCGAAGACGAGGCCTATGCGGTAATGTCCGAAAAACAGTCTACAGAACGTAGAAAACGGGAAGCGATAAAAACCCTTTCCAAAAGGCTTGCGGAAACTATTTTCAATAATTTAACCGCCGATTTTTAAAATAATCCATCGCGCAGCCATACAACAAAATCCGCTTTTGTTTTGCAATATACGCTTTCTGGCGGTTCGCCCGTGCCGTGACCTGTGAGAAATTCGGGTTAGGCTGAGATGGTATTTACAAGTCTGGAGAGGCGGGAAATTTTTCGAGATGCGGTTTTCTTGTGGATCACACCCTTTTTTGCTGCATTATCGATGATGGATTTTGCACTATTGAGTTCAGCCAGCGCTGCTTCTTTGGAATTTTCGCTAGCGCTGAATCGTACGCCCTTGACGATGTTCTTTATTCTTGTTTTCGTAGATTTGTTGCGCAGGCGCCTTTTTTCATTTTGGCATGCACGTTTGATTGCAGATTTATGATTCGCCAACGTTATAAGCTCCTTTTAATTTAATATTATAAATAAAAACATCTTAAATACAGAATCACTGATGATATGTCAAGCCTTATTTTAACTCAGAAATTCAAAATTAATAATGAGCCTCTCAGCAAATCAGCAAACCACTGAAAACCACCGTGTGACAAAAGCTGCAGGTGTTGTTGGGTCGGCAACTTTATTGAGCCGTATCTTCGGTTTCATTAGAGATGTTGTAATTGCCTGGTTTTTTGGTGCCGGGCTGGTTTCGGATGCTTTTTTTGTAGCTTTTAGAATTCCCAACCTTTTAAGAAGGCTTTTTGCCGAAGGTTCTTTGAGCGCTGCATTTATCCCCGTTTTTACCGAATACCTTACGAAGCGGGGAAAAGATGAAGCCTTTAGAATGGCAAGATCCGCCATAAGGCTCCTTTCCGTGTTGCTTGTTGCCATCACTGTTGCAGGTATTTTGCTGTCTCCCATTATCATCCGGCTTATTGCACCCGGGTTTGTCACATCACCGGAAAAATATTCACTTACGGTAGTTTTAACCCGTATCATGTTTCCGTATATTTTTTTTATCGGACTTGTTGCACTTTGTATGGGGATACTTAATGTTCTCGGTCATTTCGCCGCACCGGCCCTGGCTCCGGTATTTTTGAACATTTCCATAATCGGGTCGGTATTCTTAATTGCACCTCACATGGCGGATCCGGTGACCGGGATTGCCATCGGGGTGCTGATCGGAGGATTTTTGCAACTGGCACTTCAGGTGCCCTTTCTGATAAAAAAAAGGTTTTATTTCTGGCAAAAAACAAATATGTACCATTCCGGTTTAAAAAAAGTCGGCCTGCTCATGGTCCCCACCATATTTGGTTCCGCTGTATACCAGATCAACATTCTGGTGGGGACTCTGCTTGCATCGCTACTGGCCCAGGGGAGTATTTCGTATCTTTATTATGCGGATCGTCTGGTACAGTTTCCGCTGGGAATATTTGCGATAGCCATGGCCACTGCGGTTCTACCGACCCTTTCCCGGCAGGCGGCGGGAAAAGATCTGCAGGCGGTCAGAGATACCTTTTCATACGCCATGAAAATGGTTTTTTTTATTACCATTCCTTCAATGGTCGGCCTGATCGTTTTAAGGGAACCCATTGTTGCACTTTTGTTTAAAAGGGGTGCATTTGATTCGGAAACCACGCGTTTGACTGCATACGCGCTTTTGTATTATAGTATAGGTCTGTGGGCGTTTTCAGCGGTAAGGATCGTGGTTGCGACGTTTTATGCGTTACAGGACACAAAAACGCCGGTACGGATGGCTATAGTATCGGTTTGCGCCAATGTCATACTCGGAGTCATACTTATGGGACCCATGGGACACGGTGGGCTCGCGCTCTCAACGTCCCTTGCATCGATGTTGAACCTGGGACTTCTTGTTTGGGCCTTGAGGACAAAACTTGGTACGCTGGGATTGAAGAGTATTGCCGAGTCCGCCTGTAAAACAATGATTTGTTCAGGGATTATGGGGGCCGTTGTCTGGGCCACTGCGGTATTGATTATTCCCCCTGAAGACGGCCCATCATCCGGCCTTTTCTTCGGACTCATGGGAAGTATCGTGACCGGGTTGATTCTCTATGGTTCTTTTTCCTTATTGCTTAAGAGCACGGAACTAAAAAATGTTCTGGCATTCGCCGGCAAGGGGGAAGATAAAAAGTGACGGTCTCGTAAAAAGTCCAACTTCTTCGTTGTGCTGCATTTCGCAATCATTCAACGTACGAAAAGTACGCCTCATGATTACAAAATTTGCACGCCTTGAATTTGAACTTTTTACGAAACCGTCTACATCGGACTTTTTACGAGGTTATCAAAAGTGATTTCAAAGAAAAACATTCTGCTTGCTGCTGCACTTGTGGTAGTGTTGTTATTGCTAATGTTTATTTTATTCGGAAAGAATGGTCTCGGCGATTTAAACCGGCTGAAAGCGGAAAGAGACGGTCTGTTAAAAAAAAATACTGAACTGATCCAGCAAAACCTTTTGTTATGTCGCGAAATAGAAAGATTAAAGACTGATCCCGAATATATAAAGAGTCTGGCCCGAAAGGAACTTGGCATGATCGGTAAAGACGAGGTTGTGATCAAGGTTAAGAAAGGTGGAACAGCTAATTAGTTTCCATCCGGAAATTGCCCTTTTGCCCAATCTCTGCGCTTGCCCTGTGAAATGCAGAGCCTATTTCACCGGGGCCAATGTTCCAATATTCCAATCGTGACCTGCCCGCTCGTGCCTCGCAATGGCATGCGGGGCGAAGAGAACCAACTCGTGAACCGTTTAATATACCGGCAACTTTTTGTCTATATAGGAATTATAATCGTAAAGATCATATCTTCGACTTACAGGACCAAAGTCATTAACCCCGAGATTGAGCTGGACGTTCTTAAAAGGGGACAGATTCCGATTTATGCTTCGTGGCATCAGCGATTTTTTCCGGGTATCGTCTTTATCGCAAAACGCAAGCCCATTTCAATTATGATAAGCCAGAGCAAGGACGGAGAACTTATTTCCAGAATTGTTGACCAACTTGGATGGCATCCGGTGAGAGGTTCTTCTTCACGCGGGGGAAAAAGAGCTTTGAAAGAAGTTTACACACTTGCGAAAAAAGGGTGTAAAGTCGCCCATATCGTCGATGGTCCGAAAGGTCCACAGGGTGTGGTTAAACCCGGATTGCTCATAATTTCAAAAGCTTCAGGAATGCCAATTCTCCCAACCATTACCTCTGCTGAAAAAAAATGGGTATTCAACAGTTGGGACCGGTTCATCGTCCCAAAGCCTTTTTCCCGTGTCATTATCAGGTTCGGAGATGAAATCAACGTTCCGAAAAATCTGCAAGGGCCTGCTTTCGAAAACAAACGTTCCTCCATTGAAGATACCTTGAAAAAATTGTATATTGAAACGGATTCACTATGGGACGTGCCAAGTAAAATCAAAGAGATATTTAACCATGAGTAAAGACATCGTTGAAAAAACGCAAAAATCGCCGGAAAATGATCGGGATAAGACGATCGAAAAAAAGGAAGAAGATAAAGAATGGAAAGATATAATAAATCTTCCCGATGATTTGGATTTTGAAGTGCATTAACTCATGATGCATTCGTAAAAAGTCAAAATATTCAAAAATCGTCCTTATAACCTATTGAAATAATTAATGGCGAAATGAATAAAATGCCATTTTTCGGACTTTTTACGAGACCGTCAACTCATGACGGCTTCGTAAAAAGTCCAATTTCTGCGTTGCGCTTCATTTCGTGTTCACTGCGGCGTACATAAGTACGCCTCATTCCACGAAATTCGCGACGCCTTGAACTTGAACTTTTTACTTTGCCGTTCCAATTTCGACTTTTTTCGACTTCATTGATTCATGATGAATTCGTAAAAAGTTGGATTTATGACTCTTGGTTGTAATAATAGTTACAAGTTCTGGATGAATATGGAAAATCGGACAATTCCTTAAGGGTGAGACACCCGGGCTCAATGTTCCATATTGGCTTGTTCCGAGTGGTTGTTTGTTTTACAACCCTGGCCTTAATATCCATTCCAAGGACTCCGGCAATTCTATTGACTTCTTCAACAAACCTTTCGTTGTTATGACTGGTTTCCCCCACCCATCCACCGGTCTGGTTAACCCTTTGATGAATCATCTCATGCAGGAGGACATCACTGGCAACTCTTTTATTTAAATGGCGTATTCCCCAGTTAGTATCTGTTGTAGGATAAACCGGCCGCATTAAATTTTTTTGTAAATATATTAGATTTTCAGATACATGATAATATCCCAGACTTTTACCCTGTGGCGTTGATCCCCAGATAATGGCACCGGGTTTATTTTCTCCGTCAAAAAAAGTGTCATTCAATATTTTCCATTCATCATAAGCCCATGCTCCCACTTCTCCAAACCATTTTATTCCCTGGCTTTTCAAATCTGCCAACGTCGCCATATTTACCTTCCGAAAATTTTATAGCTTAATGAGAACATAGGACTATTACCGGCAACCCCTGAAAATGCAAAACGGTCTCCTATGTTAGAATAAAATCGGTAATATAAGGATTCTCTTCCATCTCCCGACCGATGGTGGAGGAGGGGGTGTCTCCATAGTCGTGACCCGGCCAGACAATGGTCTCTTTGGGCAGTACAATAAGTCTTTTTTCCAGAGATTCGAGAAGCGTTTCAAGGGATCTGCCAGTCAAATCGGTCCTTCCGACTGCACCGACAAAAAGGGTGTCACCGCAAAAAAGGTTTCCGTCAACCAGGTAGCAAACAGAGCCCGGGGTATGACCCGGAGTATGGATGACTTTGATGTTGAGTGTTCCGACTTCAACGATATCTTCATCTTTGAGTCTTATGTCCGCGGGATCAGGGGGCGGAAGTCCCAATTCTTTTATGGATTTTTCACGAACCTCCTGGTTCGAAAAAAAACGGTCATCGGTCTCATGCATACAGACAGGGACGTTATGAACCTCTTTGAGTTTCAGGTTTCCCAAAACATGATCGGCATGGCCATGGGTGTTCAGGATGTATTTGAGCTTAAAGCCTTGTGTTTGAATCAAGGCCAGAATTTTGTCTTCCTCTCCCCGGATCAATAATAACCGCTTCGCGGGTGTGCGGGCATGCCACCAGATAAGTCATTACCTGAAACGGCCCCAAAGGCATTTGTTTTATGATTGTTGTTGTCAATTTATTCTACATACAGTCTCTGTCCCGGATAAATCTTATTTCTGGGCGTTAACCGGTTAATTCGCATAAATCGTTCAAGGGGCATTTTATGTAACTGAGCGATTTGAAAAGGACTGTCGCCGGGCTTAACCAGATATGTTTTTAAGTATTCACCCGAGGGTTTATCATTCTTGCCCTCGCGAATTTTTAAAACCTGCCCAATGTGGAGATTCGCTGTGGACAGATTATTGAGTTCCTGAATTTTTTTGGTTGTTGTACCGTATCGTTTGGCTATAATCCAAAGTGAATCCCCACGTTTTACAACATGGCTTGATGCGTTTTTGTATTTGATTCCGTTGTATTTCTTGGATCTGTATACAATTGTTCCCTTGCGGGGTATTTTAAGTTTTTTACCTGCGACAATAAAACTTGATCTGCGAAGATTGTTTGCGCGCATAATGCTTCTCACGCTGCAACGATATCTTCTGGAAATGGTGGAAAGGCTTTCACCGGGTCTGATCCGGTGATATACATAAGCGCGTTGGGGAGGATGAGAAACCGGTATTTCATCCAGTTTTGCCAAAACAATTTGGCCTTTATCCGGTGGTACCCTGAGCGGATACTTATCTTGAGGAAGTATCCTGTAGCGAAGCTCGGGATTAAGTTTTATGAGTGTTTGTTCAGTTACCCCGATGGTTTTAGCAATATTTCTAAGATGGACCTGTTTTGATACGGTTATGGTTTCATATTCTAACGGCTTGTCTACGGTTACGGAATCGAGTCCGTATTTTTCCAAGTTTTTGACGATGTGAAGGGTCGCCATAAATCTGGGGACATATCTTGCGGTTTCCGAGGGAAGACGTTCGTATAGATCCCAGAAATTGTCGAGGTAATTTATATTCTGACTTCTTATGACTCTGAGTACCTTCCCCTCCCCGCAATTGTATGCGGCGAGAACGGTTGTCCAATCGCCGAAAATGTGATGTAATTCTGTTAAATATTCAATGGCGGCTTTGGTAGATTTCACCGGATCGAGCCGCCCATCGATGTATTTGTTACGTTTGAGGCCGAATTTGTATCCTGTTGAGGGGATAAACTGCCAAAGGCCAAGCGCCCTGGCCTTTGAAAGCGCATTTACCTTATATCCGCTTTCAATAAGCGGGAGCCATGACAATTCAACCGGAAGGCCGGCTTTTTTAAGGGCGGGAACAATTTGTGGTCGATATTTTCCGGAACGCTTGTATGATTCAATGAAAAATCTTTTTTCGCCTTTTTTGGTAAAGCGGTCAATTTCATTCTGAATATGTTTGTTCATCACCATGGGAATGGCGTTATGATTACCGTTAACAACGATATTGCGGGAAGCGTAAATTTCAAGAATGCGTTTCGAGATCAAATACCGCAAATCTTCTTTTTGCTGTATAAGCTTGGCGGTATCATCGGTATCAATCTCAAGGATTAAAGAGTAGGCATGATCCAGTGCTTCAAGGGCGTTTTCAAGCTCTCCCTTCTGCCAGAAATCCTGAGATGCTTCGCAAAAATCCAGGGCTTCATCAAAGATAGATTGTATATTTTTTTCGGGGAGAGAATTTTCGGCTATCTTATTTGTATTTTTTTTATTATGTATTAATGCTTGAGTTTGGATAGTGTTTTCAGCAGCGAGATTGTCAACCGGTGACGGTTTTTGCTCTTTAGGATTGGCCGTTTCAATACAGTCATTAGAACCGGCGCAGTCGGTCCGGGCCGGTAAACACTCCGCGTTTTGTGAAGCCGGAATGTTGTGCAGATTTTGTATGCATCCGCATAAGAGAAACAACAGAAAAACCGGCAGAAAAAAAAATCGTAATTTTATCATATCAAATTCCTTAAGTTATTCCATTTGATGATAACGGAAACAACGCCTGAGATGTATCAATTTTCTTTTCTCATGGCCTACTCTCCGATTACACAAAAATAACCATCCTTGTCAAGGGTTTATGTTATTGCAAAAATCCAACAAGGTCTTTAAACAGGTATCAATCGATACATCTTTCGATTGGTTTTGTAATATGTTAGTGTATTTTTAAGTTTTAAAAATGACGGTCTCGTAAAAAGTCCAACTTCTGCGTTGTGCTGCATTTCGCAATCATTCAACGTACGAAAAGTACGCCTCATGATTACAAAATTTGCACGCCTTGAATTTGAACTTTTTACAAAACCGTCTAAATCGGACTTTTTACGAGTTCATCAAAAATACTGTTATTAGTTTTTAATCGATTTGTTTCAATGAACTAAAGGGATGTCATATAGTTGTATACTGCAAATGGGGTGCCAAAAAAAATATGAGCTATAAATCACGTAAAATCAACAAGATATATTATAATGTTGGTTTTCGGTGTGTTGCTTGCTATGCTATGAATTGTCAATATTCAGTTTGTTTTTGACAAAGTGCGTCAAAAATATATATATAATACGACCCGGATTCTTATTGGCATTAGGATAAATAATGTTTAAAACAATAAAAAAAGGCGATATTCTAAAGAAAACACAGAAAATATCATTATATTTCTCTATATTTGCTGTTAAAAGGCTAAAATAGAGGTTGATATTTATTATAGGTCTAAGTATAAATGGGGATTTATCGAGAGATCACTTTTTATGTCGTATTGACGTGTTACGGAAAATACTAAAGATTGAAGACGAGTTGCCAGAGTAGCTCAGTTGGTAGAGCGCCTCACTTGTAATGAGGATGTCGCGGGTTCAACTCCTGTCTCTGGCTCCAGGTGTGAGAATACCTTTCGGGTGGGGTTCCCGAGTGGTCAAAGGGAACAGACTGTAAATCTGTCGGCGAAGCCTTCGGAGGTTCAAATCCTCCCCCCACCACCAACCTCAAAGTAAGTCGTATGTAGGAGATTTCGATTAATATATCGGGTCGGGATCGATAATTACTACATGGCTTCCTGCATGACTCTTACTGCGCTTTTTGAGGGGGATTGATATCTCTTAATAATGGTTTTTATGGGGCAATTATCAGCGTAACAAGTGCGGGAGTAGCTCAGTTGGTAGAGCTTCAGCCTTCCAAGCTGAATGTCGCGAGTTCGAATCTCGTCTCCCGCTCCAGAACGCAAATTGGCGGCTGTAACCCCGAAAAGCCGTCCTTAGACTCGGAGAGAACACGCACAGGCCAATAAAAATCGCCCACGTAGCTCAGTTGGTAGAGCGCTTCCTTGGTAAGGAAGAGGTTCACCGGTTCGATTCCGGTCGTGGGCTCCATTATTTATTTTTTAGCAAGCAGAGTCTGTCTGATGGGATAACTTCTTCCAACAGCTTAAAGTTGCTCGCAAATAACTTTTTACGAATGCGTCAAAATTGATACGAAAAAGATAATTTTCAAAAAATCCAGGGGAGGACAAGAAGATGGCGAAGGAAAAGTTTGAGAGGACCAAGCCGCACGTAAATGTAGGTACGATCGGCCATATCGACCATGGCAAGACGACCTTGA
>Ga0222656_1000107_pt1:22500-44491 | contig 44491 bp, 39 predicted proteins | sample AntAcemetagen472_FD_179808 | JGI IMG/M metagenome (GOLD analysis project Ga0222656, IMG submission 179808) | Saline water microbial communities from Ace Lake, Antarctica - #472 | ecosystem: Environmental > Aquatic > Non-marine Saline and Alkaline > Saline | place: Antarctica: Ace... | reverse complement strand
TCTTCCTTTCAGTTAGTGAATTTGTCATCACCAACAAGAAGAACTGAAATGGCTCACCTTTTCAACCCCTAAGTTCATGCGGAACTGGGCGAAGAGTTGAATTTACAGAAAAGAAGTTACACTACCAAGGATCGCAGCCTGTAAACGGCACTAGTAAAAAAACCAACAGCAGCAGTGCTAAAGAACGTTTCATATTCATCCCCTGAAATTTATTCTGGACAGCATCTATTCCCCGACAAGATCATAGTCAGTAAAGTCCTCATCAGTACAGCCCCAGAAGTAACCTAAGCCCCCATATGGACGACCGCTAGATACAGAAGCAGAAGCAGACCAGGACACACAGTCCTCGGGCGGAGCAACAGGCACATTGCCTTTAAGTTCCCTTTGATAATTAGTCCCGTTTTCCGGGTCCAAAACATCAAATACAACCTTGACATCATAATCACTCCACCGGTCAAGCTGCTCAAGAATAAAATATTCACCGGGATGAAGCATTCCAACCGGCAGCAGATTTTGGCCATAAGTCCCGCCCGCCGGGGCCATATAAATCCCTCTAATATCAATATCGGTTGTAACTGTGTTTCTGAACTTGATTGTAAAATACAGCGGGTCACAGCCTGTGAACGGCATGAGTAAAAGAACCAGAAGTGATAGGGCGAGTAAACGTTTCATATTAATCTCCTGTTTTAAAAATATTTACAAATTAATTATGTTAACTAAATTGCTATCTATTATATTAAAGTATATTAGAAATAGACGATGGTGTCAATAATCGGTAAAAGAGAGGAAGCTAAACAGTTACATTAGGCAAGGAGAATGATTAAATGACTTCTCACTACTCATTACTACACAGTTCAAACGAATAAAGTAAATAAAAACGGTAGGTTAATGGTCGGGAAGGGGAAATTCTAACCTCCCTGGCCTCTTTTTTTCCAATACGAATTCAATAGGTTAGCCACCCTACCTCACCAACCTTGTGGTTCCTTGTGGTTTTGGGCTGTTACTTCTGGTTCTCTTATGGAGGGCCTGGAAATATTGAGATTAAAAAATCATGGGGTCGATAATCACACACGATTCATTGTACCTCTGGAAAAAAAGGCGGCCCTGATTAATGATACCGTTACAGGGTTTTCTTAGAGAAAAATATTGCTTTGAACTTGATGATTATTTTTACAGGGGCTAATGCTGTCTTGACTGTCTTTTAATTTCAGATTCTGCTGTGTGAATTTAACGGAGAAAGCATTATTTTTCAAAATACAGCCTGTTGCTTTGCCTAAAAAATTCGGGCTGTGATTCGCTTTTCTCCTTTGCCTTGTTTTGAAAGTCAACTCTAATAATTCCTATTGATAATATTTCTGCTATGTAGTATGGATTGAGTATAAAAATTTAAAGGAGGTTATTTCTATGAAAAAGCTGGACTGGAATGATGGGTTAATGGAAAAAATAGATTCATTGTGTGAAATATTTCCTGAAATAATTAAGGACCGCTGGAAAGAAAGGCTTATTTATAACTCAGAAAAAATTGCTTTCTACGAAGATTCACCCATGGTTACAGATGATATATTCTGGAAATCTGTTTATCAAGTCTTACCCGGAGGATATGAACCCTTAATACTTAAGATAAAGGATCCTGAAAAGTTAAAAGCTGAGATGCTCTCCTCAAAAAATCAGGAGGGGTTGGAGCCAGGCACAGAATCCGTAAAAATTACAAGATGGGCAAAAAACCAGGATAATGCTTTTGCTTTTCCTGCAGGGAAAAAAATACTCGCTGTTAATTCGAGTTCAAGGAAGGGGGGCAATACTGATGTCATACTGGATGAGCTCGTAAGGGCTTGTGAGGATAACGGAGCAGAAGTTGAAAAGCTCTATCTTTGTGACCTGGACATAAAGCCGTGTACTGGTTGCAGGGCATGTAGAAAAGGAGATGTGAAAACAATTTGCACTATCAGAGACGATATGTTGCCAGTTTATGAAAAACTATATGCCATGGATGGCTTTATAATGGGTTTTCCGATTTATACTGCAAGAGAAAATGGAATAATGGCCAATTTTATGGACCGTTGGGACTGTCTTTCAAACCCCGAACTTTCACGAAAATGGCCGGGCTTAAAAAAAGGCCTTGTTGTATGCTCTTGGATGTGGCCAAATATTACGGCATACGACAATATCGTTGAAAATATGGTTATTTTGTTGAGGCTACACGGTGTACTGACTACAGATGTGCTGACGGTGACTGGAACACGAGGGAAAAGGCACGGAAAGGGTGTGGCTAAGAATCATCCTGATATTTTAAACACCACTTATCAGGCAGGTACAGATTTTTTAAAAATTCTGTAACGGAAGAAAAAGTTTCTTGTCTGTTTTAAATTCTCAACAAAACTTTTGTAAATATTAGGTTTCAAAATCTGCTGTATGTATTAAAAGGAATTAAAGAACTTTTCTTTTCCGTATGTTGATAGCTTTAATAAATTCAGGCTGTTCTAAGCCCTCCTGTTAAGCCTTGTCTCACAAAAATATTTCAAATCACTCATCAGTACCCAGCAAAAACATCTGATTAACTGTCTGTAGTATGGTTTTGCAAAGTTTTCTGATTTTATTATTGGTGAATAAATTATCTGATTATTACAGAGTACGTTGGCGGTCTTTTTCTTGCGAAGAAAACAAGTGTCGATAAATTTTTAAATTAATTATTTTTTGTTAGTACTGTTAGTACTGTTTTATTTTTAGATTTTTACATATAACCCGGTACATGCAAATTTTGCTTCCCCGAGCATCTCAAAGATACTACCAATAATTGTATAATTACAGGGGTTACTGTTTTTTTTATCTAGATTATTATCAAACCAATTTCGTGTAAGCTCATTTCTCTTGTTCAAAATATCAAAAGCCTTTTCAAAATCGGACTTCGTTACATATTTAAAATTTACTTTACTGCCAATAGTGTAATAAAGAGATAATTCATTATTTTTGTTTGGTTTGATTTCAATTACTTTAGCTTTTCTTGATCTAGGTTTTGGAATATTATCACCGGATTTTATTTTTTTTTGAATTCTTTCAAATATCATTTTTGGCTCTTTATGAGTTATTTAAACTTTGTTTCTTTAAGAAGGTAGCACCAAAATCTATCTTGTCAATATAACTTAACAGCAGTACTGATAGATTTATTGATATTTTTACTTTTCAAACACACAGCAAAACAGAAAGCTTTTAGCATTGTATCGGTAATACAGGCTGAAGAACTGACACAGAATGAAAGATATTTTCTTTGTGCTTATCGTGTCTTTCTTGACAGAAAATAAGCTGTGATACGCAAGAATTCACAGCGATATATTTTTTTAATCATGATTGGATGGAGTATGGTGAAGGTATTTGACGAGGGGCTACCCGTCACAGTTTTGCAAGACAGCATGTTAACAAAGGAGTAAAGCTAGAATTAATTGGTTATCAGATGGGGCATAAAAACATAGCGTCTACACAAAAATATGCTTGCGTAGACAAGTTAAAAGCATTGAGAAAGGTCTTTGACGAAGAATGAGACGATCCTTGTGGAACCTTGTGGTTCTTGAAAATAAAAAGGCAAGTAATTACGTAAGTTTAATGGTCGGGAAGGGGGGATTCGAACCCCCGGCCTCATGCTCCCGAAGCATGCGCGCTACCAGGCTGCGCTACTCCCCGACATTAATTTTACTATTATATACAAAAGACAGGATTTTCTCAAGGATAAGAAAGCTAAAAAAGAGAGAAAAATAAATTTTTTTATAAAAAAAGATCTTTAGCCGTGCTAAATATCAAAGGATTAAAAAAATATCCTGTATTTATAAATAATTCGTCCCTGCTCTTATCCCCTGCAGCAAAATCCGGTTTTAAAACAGTGATGACAAAACCGGATGTTCTAATTTTCCGGCGTCGGTTCCGGATTATTTCCACCGATGACAGCATCAGTTTTCTCATAATCCTTCATCTGATCAATCATTTTCTTAAGATCAACTGACATTTTCTGAGCTTCATCTAAAAGACGGCTTCTATCAATCACATCTTTTTCCACCAGGATATTTACCAGTGCACCCTGCATGATGGACATGGTATTCATCGCTTCATAACATTCAGCCAGCTTTTTTTCAGATTCATACTTTTGAAGACTAATCTCTTTCTTTAAATAATTTACGGAGAACATCTGTGCAAACACAGCTGCCACCAGCATAATAATTAAAAAACGCGGCCTGAAAATTCCTTTTTTTTCTTCCTTTTTTTTCTCTTCCAGCTTGTTTTCCATTATAAATTCCGTCCGTTACAGATTTAGTTTTTTTCTAAAATAATCCATTGTATTGCCAAGGCCCTCTTCCAGTCCCACAACAGGTTCCCAGCCTAAAATATTTTTCGCCTTGGTGATATCCGGCTGTCTGACTTTCGGATCATCCTGGGGAAGCGGTTTTTGGATGATCTCAAGATCTGTTTTTGCAATTTCCTGAATTTTAACCGCAAACTGCATAATGGTCATCTCATAAGGATTACCAATATTAACCGGTTCCGGCTCATCAGAAAGTAAAAGCCGGTAAATCCCCTCGACCAGGTCGGAGACATAACAGAAACTCCGGGTCTGGGATCCATCTCCAAAAACGGTTAAAGGCTCACCTTTTAAGGCCTGTGAGAAAAAAGCGGGCACGACCCGGCCGTCATTCAGTCTCATCCTTGGGCCATAGGTATTAAAGATCCTTACGATACGGGTTTCCACCCCGTGAAAACGCTGATAAGCCATTGTTATCGCCTCTGCAAAACGCTTGGCCTCATCATAAACACCGCGTGGGCCAATGGGACTCACATTGCCAAAATAATCCTCTGTCTGAGGATGAATCAACGGATCGCCATACACCTCGGAGGTCGAAGCAAGCAAAATGCGCGCCCCTTTTTCTTTTGCCAGCCCCAGGGCTTTATGAGTCCCCAGCGACCCGACTTTCAAGGTTTGGATCGGCAGTTCCAGATAATCAATGGGACTTGCCGGCGAGGCAAAATGGAGGATATTATCAAGCTTACCTTCAACATAAATATATTCTGTTACATCGTGTTTAATAAACTTAAATTTTTCGTGTCCTACCAGATGAGCGATATTATCCATATTACCCGTTAAAAGGTTATCCATGCAGATAACCTCATGTCCCTCTTTTAACATTCTGTCACACAAATGACTTCCAAGAAAACCGGCACCCCCTGTTATCAATGTCCGCATAATTGCCCCCCTGCTATTTATTTTCATACAATTTGAACATCATAAACCTTTCCGCCTGAAAAATAATTTTTGCTGTCATAAATCAAAATATTCCTTCAGCGCATCTTCCCACTGCTGGAGTGTAATGCCGGTCGTTGTTTTAAACTTACTGCAATCCATAACAGAATACCCGGGCCGAACAGCGGGACGGGGACTCTTATTGGAATCAACCGGTACAATACGTGCCATTCCACCGGTCAACTCACTGATCTTACAGGCAAAATCATACCAGGTGCAGATCCCTGAATTGCAAACATGATAAATCCCCCTTGCGGAAGCCTCTATGAGCGACTTTATTGCCCTTGCAAGATCAACCGTAAAAGTCGGGCTTCCGGTCTGGTCATCAACCACCTCCAGTACCTCTCTCTCCTTCGCAAGACCGCTTATGGTCTCAACAAAGTTTTTACCTGACCGTCCAAAAAGCCATGACGTCCTGACAATAAGATAGTCGTCTAAAATTTCCTGGACATATTTTTCACCTGCCAGTTTTGACTTACCATAAACCGAAAGCGGATTAACACTATCTGTCTCCACATAAGAACTTCCTTTTTTGCCGTCAAAAACAAAATCCGTACTCATATGGCACAAGGAACACCCCGCCTGTTTACACCCAAGAGCAATATTTTTCACCCCTTCTGCGTTCACAGCAAAAGCCAGGTCCGATTCTGTTTCACATTTATCAACTTGTGTGTATGCTGCACAGTTGATCACATAGTCCGGCTTTGTTCTCTTTATTTCATCAATAGCACTGTCCCGGTCACAGATATCATAATCATGAATATCTCTGCCGGTAACCCCATGAACTCCTTCAAGCTCTTTTATCAGATCTGTAGCCAGCATTCCTTTTGAACCGGTAACTAATATCTTCACAATTAATTCACCTTTAATTAATTATTTTTAAATCTTTTATTAACGACCTTCATACCAGCGGCTGTAAAACTCAAGATACTCTCCAGTCTTAATCTTATCCCACCACTCTTTATTATCAAGATACCATTTTACCGTCTCATTCATCCCGGTTTCAAAGTCATATTCCTGGGTCCAGCCAAGCTCCTTTTTAATCTTGGTATCATCAATAGCATATCGTCTATCATGCCCGGGTCTGTCTTTGACATATTTAATAAGAGACGCAGGCTTATTCATCGCTTTTAAAATGGTTTTAGTGATCTCAGTATTGTCCTTTTCTTCATTACCGCCGATATTATACACCTGACCGGGAATTCCTTTATGCAGAACCAGATCGATCGCACAGCAGTGATCCGTAACAAATATCCAGTCTCTAATGTTCATCCCGTCACCGTAGAGCGGAAGCTCATTATCCCCATATGCATTTGTGATAAAAAGAGGAATCAGCTTCTCCGGAAACTGATAAGGCCCGTAGTTGTTTGAACACCGGGTAATCAGAGTATTCATTCCGTAGGTCTCATAGTAGGCCCTCACAAAAAGATCAGCACTGGTCTTACTGGCTGAATAAGGACTGTTGGGTGCAAGCGGTGTGATTTCTGAAAATTTTCCGGTTGGGCCGAGTGATCCGTAGACTTCATCTGTTGATATCTGCACATACCGGTTGATCTTATATTTCAAACAGGCATCCAAAAGTATCGTCGTTCCGACCACATTCGTGTCAACAAAGATCCTGGAGTCGTCAATACTTCTATCCACATGGGACTCAGCAGCAAAATTAATAACAGCATCCACACCATCGGTCAAGATGCTTTCCACCACAGCCTTATCCGAAATATCTCCCCGGACGAACCTGTACCGGCTACCGTCACCGGCGATGTCAGCAATATCCTTTAGATTGTCAAGGTTACCCGCATACGTGAGTTTATCAAGATTAATGATCTGATACTCCGGATATGTATTAAATATATGCCTGACAAAATTTGAACCAATAAAACCTGCTCCGCCGGTAATAAGAAGTTTCATCATGATCCCTTTTCTAACATATGATTATTTAGTATTTAAATGCTGTCCAATAACACTCCAGATCCCGCTTTTGCCCTCTCCGGTTGTCGCAGAAAAAGGAAGTACCTTATCAACTTCAAGAAATTTCTGCCAGGCACTGTAAGATTTCATTCTTTTACCTTTTTTCAGCTTATCGATCTTTGTAATAACAACGACGTATGGGATACCGTTTAATTTAAGCCAGTCAGCAAACTGTGCTTCTTCGTCTCTGGGATCCCGTCTGGAATCTATTATCAGAATAACCAGCTTTAAATTATCTCTTTTTTCAAGATAGCCTTCAATCAGGTGCTGCCAGTCTTTCTTAACAGAATCAGGCACCCTGGCATAACCATATCCCGGCAGATCAACAAAATAAATGGAATTGTTAACATCAATAAAATTGATCGACTGGGTTCTTCCCGGCGTCGAACTTGTTTTGGCAATTCCTTTCCTGTTTATCAGCGTGTTTATCAGAGATGACTTCCCCACATTCGATCTGCCTGAAAAAGCGATCTCAGGCATCTGCCCCTCCGGAAGCCCGGATTTCTTAAAAACACTCTTAATAAATTTTGCATCTATTACTTTCATGACCCGACAGAGACCTCTTTATCAACTTTTCCGCTAAACCGTTTCATTAAATCAGCAGTTACAGCACCCGGGCATTTATCCCCTATCCGATGTCCATCTATTTCTCTAAGGGGCATGATCTCCATTAAAGAATTGGTCATAAAAGCTTCATCTGCCGTAAATATATCATCTGCTTTCATGGATTTTTCACAGCACTTCATACCCTTCTCTTCTGCAATTTCAAACACCACATCCCTTGTAATCCCATTTAAAATACCGGCGTTTATCGGCGGTGTAAACAACTCAGAATCCTTAAAAATAAAGATATTGCTTATGGATCCTTCAGCAACAGTCTCAAGATCATTTAAAAAAACAGCCTCATCAAATCCTCTGTCATGTGCCTGCCTGCGTCCAAGCATGTTTTCAAGATAATTAAGACTCTTAATAAACACATGGGGTGATGAGAGGTTTCTTCTGATAGTAACAATACCAGTACTGATGCCTTTTTCACAATATTTTTTTCTTTCATGGTCAAAAGGACTTAAGGTCATCAAAAAACACGCTTTTGAACCGGGCACAGGGTCAATGCCGGGACACTCTTCCCTGAAAGCTGTTATTTTTAAACTGGCGTCCGTCAGATCGTTCTCATCAATAAGCGTTTTTACCGCATTTTTAATAACCGGAGCATCAAGCTTATTTTCGATTTGCAGGACATCAAGACCTTTTAAAAGGCGATTTATATGACTTTCTAAACGAAACACCCTTCCGGAATACACCCGCATCGTCTCAAATACGCCGTCACCAAATTGAAGCCCCCGATTATAGGGAGAAAGACGCAACTCGCTCTCTTTTAGGAACTCACCCTTATAATAAATTATCCGCTCAATTAAATCCTTCACCCGTCGCCCCCCACAGACGCATTAAGCGCCCCCATCATTCCTTTTGCCTTGTGAAGTGTTTCCTCGTATTCCTTTTCCGGATCTGAATCCGCAACGATACCGCCGCCGACGCTGAAATAATATCTTCCGTCTTTATGAAGAATGGTTCTTATCGCAATATTAAAATCTGATTTTTGATTAAAGCCAAAATAACCGATTGACCCAGTATATATCTTTCTTCTGCACCTTTCAAGCTCCTCTATTATCTCCATGGCTCTTATCTTGGGTGCTCCGGTAATTGAACCGCCGGGAAAACATTCCCTTAAACAGTCAACATGAGTGTTACCCTCTTTGAGTTTACCTTTAATGGTGGAGACAAGATGAAAAACATTTGAATATGCTTCAAGTTCAAAAAGAGCTTCCGGATAAATTGACCCGTATTCACAAACTCTGCCAAGATCGTTTCTCTCAAGATCTGTGATCATTAAAAGCTCTGCTCTATCTTTCGCACTGTTAATCAGGGCCTCTTTCATCTTCTTATCCTCAGCCTCTGTTTCTCCCCTGGGCCGGGTCCCTTTAATCGGCCGGGTCTCAACCTGATCTTTATTCATCTTAAGAAAAGACTCGGGTGATGAACTCAGTATATGAAAAGACTCACAGTTAAAAAAGCATGAATAGGGGGCGGGACTTTTCCTTCGTAAAGAATCGTAAACAACAAAAGGCGAACGGGTAAGATTACAGATAAAACGCTGGGAAAGATTCACCTGATAAACATCGCCCGAACGGATATAGTCCTTGACCCTGTCTACCGCAGCAAGATAATCCTGATGATTAAAATTTGACTCAACGAAACCCGGCTGACCGGAACCACTGAGCATATCTTCTTCCGGCCGGTTACTTTCAGGATCTGCAAAAGCCATTAAGGCATCAAGGTCATGAGACGCTTTTTTTTCCTGTAAACGCCTGTCAGTTTCAGGCAGGCCGGATGCCGCAGCATAGAGTTCTTTTTTCAAATGATCCGCTACAATTCCAGAACCGTAAAAGCACAAAAGCGCGTCAGGAATATCAATATCATCCTTTACCCTAACCGGAATTTTTTCGATCAGCCTTCCCATATCATAGCCGAGATAACCTGCGGCACTGCCGATAAAAGGAATGGCTTCTCTATTGCTGTCAATTTCATAACGGTTAACAAGGGTATTCAAACAGGTAAAGGGATCTGCATCAATAAATCTTTCCCCATTACGATCCGTCAGACTGACCCTGTTTCCCAGACATTTAAAAATTAAAAACGGATTTAGCGAAAGAAAAGAATACCGGGAGGATTTAAATTGACCGCTGCCGCCATCCAGATAAAGCGCGTAGGGATTTTTTATCACCCGATCAACGATATCAGGGAAAAGAGAATAGGATAAAAATGGCTTTGTTAAGAGACCGGCTTTTACTTTTTCCATTTAAAAACAGTTCCATAATATATTATCAAGCAGCATTGCAAGCACAAATCCACCTTGACCGCACAGGTTTTTTATTTTTTTCACTCGCCCCCTCGACCCCTTGATTCCTTGAACCCTTTTAAATAAAAGGTTCACTCCTGCCAATTTAAGCAGCTAAAATCATTTAGAAAGTCAATTCAACCTTAGTGACAAATCCCCGCAGATGATCTCTTCGTCCTCGCCTTTTTCATTTAATAAAACGAGATGCCCGTCAGCATTTATGCCTTTGGCAACACCGCATTTTTCTTCTGTTCCGGATATTATCCTGACCTTCCTGTCAATCACCATGGAATATTTATTCCATTCTTTTTCCAGTTCTTCACCTTTTGTTTTTATAAATGCTCTGTAAAGCAGGTCAAGCTCTTCCAGGAGAGTTTTAAACAGCGAGAGCCTTGACACTTTCTTTCCGCATGCTTCCATAAGTGATGTCGCAATATTCTTTATCTCCCTGTTTTTAGATATATCAAAATTAACATTAAGACCAATTCCCACAACTGTATAATGCACATGATCATGGTCTGCGGAAAATTCTGTTAAAACACCACAAACCTTCTTTTCATTCACATACAGGTCATTCGGCCATTTTATTTTCGCGTCTATATTACAAACCTTTTTGATCGCCCTCACCGCAGCGATTGATGCAAGCATGGTAAGCCTGAACACCAGAGACGTTCTTATCTCCGGATAAAATATGATTGAAAAAAGAATGTTTTTGCCGGGCGGTGCCAGCCAGGACCGGTTCAGCCTGCCTCTTCCCTTTGTCTGATGCTCGGAAACAACTGCCGTTCCATCAGGCACGCCGCGGTAGGCAAGATCTTTTGCCGCAGAGTTTGTAGAATCTATCACCTGATAATATTCGATTTTTTTCCCGACGACTTCAGTGCGAATACCCTGCTGAACAAGCAGGGGGTAAAGAATATCCGGAACAGCCTTAAGCAGGTAACCGCTCTTGATCCCGGCTTTAATATTAAACCCGTCTTTCCGAAGTGATGCAATATGCTTCCAGACCCCTGCCCGCGATATGCCGGAAAGATCAATAAGTACTTTACCCGGGACCGGCTCTCCAAAGTTATCCATCAATACTTTCAGAATAGTATCTTTATTATGAGAGTTCCTGATCTCTTTTCCGGAAAGCATCATTTGGATTTGTGTTTTTCCAGGGTTCAAGTTGTTGTGAGTCAGCAGACAGGCACCACGGCTTGACAATTATATGTATAAAGATCTCAAAAGTACCACTCTGGAGCAAAAAGTAAAAGACACCGCTTTACCCCCATCATTAAGCAGCACGGCCTGTGACTTTTTTCAGATAAACCATGAGTATTGAAATTGCCGCCGGCGTAATTCCGGAGATCCGTGACGCCTGCCCAAGGGAAATCGGCCTGATCTCTTTCAGTTTTTCTTTTACTTCTGTACTCAGACCTGAGATGTCATCATATTCCAGTGCAGAAGAAATTTTTGTTTCTTCAAGTTTTCTAAACTTATCAACAAGCTGGTTCTGCCTTTTAATATATCCTTCATATTTGGTCAGGATATCAACCTGCTCGATGACTTCAGCAGACAAATCCCCGGGGATCATACCCAGTTCAGAAAAAGAGGCGTAATGAACCTCGGGTCTTTTAAGAAGCTCTCTTAAGACCACCGAATGTTTAAGAGGTGTTGACCCGTACTTTTTCAGCCATTCCTGCACATCGTCTGTGGGCTGAATTTTAGCTTTTGCCACCCTTAACAGATCAGACCGGATATCTTCTATTTTATCTTTAACCTTTATATATTCCTCTTTTCCGCAAAGCCCGATTTTGTAGCCTTTTTCCATAAGCCGGATGTCAGCATTATCCTCTCTTAAAACCAGCCTGTATTCCGCCCTTGAAGTAAACATGCGATACGGCTCGTTGGTACCCTTTGTAACAAGGTCATCAATTAAGACACCAATGTATGCTTCTGAGCGGTCAAGAATAAAAGGGTTTTCCCCTCTTATTTTTAAAACCGCATTAATACCTGCCATAAGCCCCTGAGCCCCGGCCTCTTCATAACCGGAGGTTCCGTTGATCTGACCCGCAAGATAAAGGCCAGAAACCCGTTTTGTTTCCAGCGTCGGCTTTATCTGAACCGGATTAACATAATCATATTCAATGGCATATCCCGGGCGCATGATCTCCGCATCCTCAAGCCCCTTAATGCTTCTCACCATCCTTATCTGGATGTCAAGAGGAAGGCTGGTTGGAATACCATTCGGGTATACTTCAGTCGTGTTGTATCCTTCAGGCTCGATAAAAAGCTGATGCCTGGTTTTTTCCGGAAACCGCCTGACCTTGTCTTCGATAGACGGACAGTAACGTGCTCCGGTGCCGGTAATCAGGCCGGTAACCATCGGGGACCGCTCAAAGCCCTCCCTGATGATCTCATGGGTTTTCTCATTTGTATAAGTGATATGACAGGGAAGCTGTTTCTGCCTGACTTCTGTTGTGGAAAAAGAAAAGGGTTTGGGGGGATAATCACCATCCTGGGGTTCCATCACATCATAGTTTATCGTGGACGCATCAAGTCTCGGCGTCGTCCCTGTCTTCAGCCGTCCCAGCTTAAACCCAAGTTTGTTAAGGCTATCAGACAATCCAATTGCAGGGAGTTCTCCTAACCTTCCGGCTGGAAAATTTACAAGCCCGATATGAACAAGCCCGTTTAAAAATGTACCCGGGGTGACGATAACCGCAGCTGAATTAAACCTCTCACCGATAGCCGTTTCAACTCCAGTTACACAATTACCGTCCACAACCAGTTTTTCAACCAGCCCCTGCTTCACGTCAAGACAGGCGGCATTTTCCACAGCACTTTTTATCCAGAGCCTGTAATTCTGTCTGTCCGCCTGGGCTCGGGAAGATCTGACCGCGGGTCCTTTTTTTGTATTTAAGGTTCTAAACTGAATAGCAGTATCATCAATCGCCCTTCCCATTATACCGCCAAGGGCATCGATCTCTTTCACCAGCTGGCCCTTTGCCAGACCGCCAATAGCTGGATTACATGACATCAGTCCGATCGTATCAAGATTTATGGTTAAAAGAAGCGTATGACAGCCCATCCCGGCAGAAGCAAGTGCAGCCTCATAGCCCGCATGTCCTGCTCCCACAACAATAACATCATACTTTTCAGGGTAAACAAACATTGGTTAATAAACTCTCGTTTTTCATATAATCTTTATTAATTTATAATTTTTCATATTAGCACAAAATAAAATATTGGTAAAGAAGTTGTAATGGAAAGGGCCCTGTTATTAAACAGGGCCCTGACTCCATATTTTAAATAGATAAAAAGATTTTAAATATCACTTAAAGCTTCTTTTATTTCAGAAATAACGCCGGGAGAGGATTCATCCTGAAGCGACCCTTCAAGAACTTTTTTTGCCTCCTGACCGCCGATCCTGCCAAGGGCCCAGGCAGCATGCCCCCTGACAATCTCTTCAGTCTGCGTTTCAAGCGCTTTTTTAAGAATTGGGACATATTCAGGATCCCCGTAATTACCCAGCGCAACAGCAGCATTTCTCTGAAGATATTTTTTATCCAGAAAAGTAAATTCAAGAAAAGTACCGTCAAACATCTCCGCATATTTTTCATCTGAAATATTTACAAGCGGCGCAATTTCAGGGTAGACCAGGTCTTTCGGCACAGAGATATCTGTCTGCACCGGCAAATTCCTGTTTTTAGGACAAATATCAACACAGATATTACAGTGGGCGATGACAGTACCTGCTTTTTCACGTATATCTTTCGGTAGATCACCTTTATTGTATATCATATGCATGGTCAGGCACTTTTCAATATCACAGGCATAAGGTTCATTTAATGCTCCGGTAGGACACGCATCCCGGCAAAGCGTACAGTCACCGCAATCACCCGTGCCCGGTTCATCAATTTCAAGCGGCGCATCGGTAATAATAAGCATGATCCCCGCCTGACTTCCCATACCGTCAAATTGAATAACCGCATTTTTGCCATAACGCGCAATAGCCGATCTTGCACTGATAAGCTTTTGTGATATTCCGGCATTTAAGGAGAATCCGCTGTATCCTTTTTCCTCTAAAAACCCCACCACCTTTTCTGCCCGTTCAGTAAAATAATTCAGACAATCATGATTGACATAAAAATTCATGACCTCTGAACAGGGAGGATTCCCCGGCAGTTCTTTTTCTCCAAAATTAATGTTTATGGCCATCACAATACAGCATTTTGCATCATCTAAAAATTCCGAAGGCTGCAATACGGGCGTATCCGATGAATAAAGAGGCGTATAAGCCGCAAGTATTCGGTTTACCGCCGCAATATCCTTTAATTCCTTATCCGTCATATCATGAACAGAAGCTATCCCCACACACTCAGTACCGCACGCTGTTTTAATAAAACTTTTAAGTTCCTCTGTTATCATTTTTTGTCCCCTTAACTGCATATCAATTTTGTCACCAAGTTATATAAACCTTTGGCAAGTGTCAACATAAAAACCAATTCCTTTACCGCTCACTTTTATGTTAATATTTTCAATATAATAAAAACACAGGAGAAAACAATCATGAAAACTTTCAGAAAAGAACTCTGGTTTGACATACCCACCAGACGTGCCTTCATCAACATTACGCCTGAAATTGATCAGTGTTTAATGGAAAGCGGCATAAAAGAGGGCCTTGTTCTTGTCAATGCCATGCACATCACAGCTTCTGTTTTTATTAATGATGATGAATCCGGTCTGCATCAGGACTATGAAAGATGGCTTGAAGAACTTGCACCCCACGAGCCTGTCTCCAGGTATATGCATAACCGAACAGGCGAAGACAATGGAGATGCCCACCTGAAAAGACAGGTCATGGGCCGTGAAGTGGTTGTTGCCGTAACAAGGGGTGATCTTGACTTTGGCCCCTGGGAACAGATCTTCTACGGTGAATTTGACGGCAGAAGAAAAAAAAGAATACTGGTTAAAATTATTGGGGAATAAAATCACGCTGAACCGCTTAAACGGTTTGAACAGTTTAAACATCCCAAGCGCCAACCCAGAAGGCGAAAAGACAGCACTCTACTTTAAGGTCTCTACCAGCGTCCCTGCGACTGCGAAACCCGCCTGCCTGTACCCTGCCACAGAAAGATGGACACCGTCACCCGCATCATATTCACCTTTTAACATATTGTCATCCGTCCTTAATGTCTTGAACCAGTCCGCGGTAAAGGCATGTCTGTGATTTTCAGCATATTCCATAACAGCACTGTTTATGAAAATAACTTTTGTTTCACATTCCTTAAAATTAAGAGGAGGAACTGTAACTGCTATTACGGGCAAATCCCTTTTCAGACATGCGCTGTATCCCCTTTTAAGATGTGAAACAGTTTCTTCAGGAGAAAACATCCCCAGATCATTTGTACCGCCCTGGAGAACCACAAGATCAACATCCAGAGTATCCAGACATTTAATCAGCCTTGTTACGATCCCTTCTGAAGTATCCCCGCAGACCCCCCTGTTTATAAAATAAAAATTATTTTCATTATTCATTTCTTTAAGTTTTTCTTCCAGCCAGAACGGATATGAGGATTGCAGGTTGCCCCCAAACATGGGGTCATGGTCAGGAAAACCCGCCGTATGAGAATCACCGATACATAACACTTTATTCATTTACAATAATCCTTGAGAATAATTAATAATTAATTCTTTAGTCTATATTCCAGGAAGTAAAATCTTTAATTAAATATATTCAACTAATCACAAAAACTTCCGAAGCGTATTTTAATATACAACGTAAATATGTACAAATATACTTTTTAATGACTTGTGTTTTAGAACTATTTCATTATCAAACTTCAAATAAATATGTTAAATACAAGAATAAACACAAAATAAAATATTAATAAAAAAAGATGACTACTGCTGAAAAAAATACGATTGCCACTCAAGAAACGCAGACTTCACCGGCCTCATCTGCTGAAGGCAGAACGATATATGATGAAAGCCTTCCGAAAGGTCAGATCACTATATTTGAAACAACGGATAAGGACAGAGCCTACCTTAAAATAACCAGCACAACTTCTGATGAACAGTTTACCAAAGATGAGATCCTTGAAATCACAAATGAAATAGGTATTAAATCAGAAATAAATGAAAAGAAAATAGAAGAAGCGCTGACAAGTCTTCAAAATCAGGGTGACGCTGTAAAAACGATGAAGATAACAGAAGGCGAGCCCCGGATTGACGGAAAAGACGGGGCCTGTGAAATACTCTTCACCCAGGAAGACCCTTATGTGGAACAAGACGAAATGGTCCTGAGAATCACAGATCCAACAGAAGGGACCCCGGGCAGAGATATCTACGGAAATGAAATCCCGGCAAAAAAAGGAATAAAGCCGGTGATCACTCTGGGCGAAAATGTCATTAAAAAAAACCCGAGTGAGTATTTCAGCCAGTACACCGGTAAAGTATCATTTGCAAACAACGTCCTTTCAATAAGAAAAATACTTGAGATAAAAGTAAGCGAAGACAAGATGTCGGCTACCCTGACCTATATCGGTGCAACAAAACTTACCTACACCAAGATCATGGATGAGATAAATGAAAAGGGCATAAAGTTCGGCGTTGCTGAAGACACGATAGACAGCATAATTGCATCCTTTGAAGAAGAAGTGAAAAACATCGAAGATATCGTTATTGTCCTCGGTATAAAACCTCAAAAGGGGCGTGACGGGGAAGTAAAATATTCCTTTATTATAGACACGGACGACAATCCGCATTTTAAAGAAAAAAAAGACGGAAGCATTGATATCCGGGAAACAAACACCGTACAGACGGTAAATGAAGGGGATGAAATTGCCACCATAACACCGCACATCCCCTCACAGAATGGCAAGGATATCTTCGGCAAAACCTATCAGGTCCCAAAAGTAAAGGAAGTCGCATTAAAATCAGACAAGGGGGTTCGATCAACTGCTGACGGGCTTCATTTCTTTGCAGAGATCAGTGGACGGCCTATTCTTGAGGCCGACAGGCTGGGGCTTAAAATAAGCGTCAATGAAGTCTTTACGGTTGATGGAGATCTTGATTTAAAGATCGGTAATATAGACTTTAACGGAGTAGTCGAAATAGGCGGTGATGTTGAAGACGGCTTTTCTGTTAAGGCAACAAAATCAATATTTATCGGCGGAAGTATCGGTGCTTGTAACATCGAAGCAGGAACAGACCTCACCATACAGGGCGGCTGTAACGGCAAGGAACAGGCAAATCTCTACGCAGGCGGTAATATTGAAGTAAGATATCTTAACGAAACAAAGGTTAAAAGCAGGGGAAACATATTAGTCAAAAATGAAATTGTTAATTCAGAGATCCACACCCTCGGACGGGTCACCGTGCAGTCCGGCTCAATACGGGGAGGAAAAATCTTTGCAAAAATGGGTATTGAATCATACGACATCGGGTCTGAGATGGGTGTAAAGACAATTCTTGTTCCAGGGGCAGATTATGAACTTACAGCAGAATGCAAAAATATCGATACCAGAATAATCGAAATAAACAAGGACCTTGATGATATAAACAAAAGGATCGCACCTCTTTTAAAAAACAAGGAACTGCTGCCTAAGCTGCCTGAAAAACAGCGGGAAAAACTGAAGGAAACGATCGATTACCTGTCTACTATAAAAGATGAAAAAAATTCACTCAATGAAACAAAAAGCAGCTTAATAAATCAAAGCAGAGAAAATGCTATCCAGGAAACTGTTGCACATAACATCGTCTATCACAGCGTCATACTGAAAATATATGACTCCCGCCGGGAAGTCGCAAGTATGCTTGAAGGCCCGCTCAGACTCTACGAAGAAGATGAAAGAATTATAGTAGAACCCTACGGAGATAAAGCCAGAAAAAGAACTGAAGATAAAATGACAAAAGAGGCAAAAAAACAGGAGGATGCTGCAAAAGAAGCTGCTGACGCAAAAAAGAAAGATGCTCCGCCTGAAACTCCCATAGAAAAAGAAACTGAGGATGACGACTCTATCAGCTCTTAAGTGACAGAAGATTAACTTGAGCTGGCACATCAATAAAAAAGGGGAGTTTTCTTTTTACAGAAAAGTCCCCTTTTGGAACAATTTATTTGTAAAAGCTGTGACTAAAATTACCCCAGCCTTTCCATCTCACTTTCAGGAATATCAAAATTTGCATACGCATTCTGAACATCCTCGCAATCCTCAAGAGCATCCATTAAACGAATAACCTGTTCTGCTTCCTTACCCGTCACCTTCACCGTGTTTTGAGGAATCATGGTAATTTCTGCCACAGTGTATGCAGGCAGGGAATCAATTTTCTCGATGGCTTCTTTTACGGCGTAAAAGTCCTTTTGATCGGTCATCACCACCCAGGTACTCTCCTCTTCACTGATATCTTCTGCACCGGCATCCAGAACAGACTCCATCAATTTTTCCTCATCAATATCAGCCTTGTCATAAACAAAAGTCCCCTTTTTCTCAAACATCCAGGCCACACATCCATTTTCGCCAAGATTACCATTATTCTTTGAAAAAATATGCCTCACATCAGCAGCAGTTCTGTTCTTATTATCCGTCATGATCTCCACATAAACTGCAACACCTGCCGGACCGTAGCCCTCATAGCTAAACTCTTCATAATTAACGCCTTCAAGTTCCCCCGTACCCTTTTTTATCGCCCGTTCAATATTATCCTTAGGCATATTCTCCGCTTTTGCAGCAGCTACCGCAGTCCTCAGTCTCGGGTTACCCTCTGGATTTCCGCCGCCCATACGGGCAGCAATGGTTACTTCCTTGATCAGCCGGGTAAAAGCCTGACCTCTTTTTGCATCAACAGCTCCCTTTTTTCTTTTAATGGTACTCCACTTGGAATGTCCGGACATGTTATTACTCCATAAAAGTAGATTTTTTTATTACCACAGACTGTAAACGAGGATAGTTCAATTATCAGCTAAATTAAATCTATTAGATTTACAGCTTTAACTATACATTATTGTAAGCTATTCTTCCAGTTTTTAACAATCAGCCCCCTAAAAGCTTCATTTAAAAATTAAAAAAAGTATGCTTTTTTTAATTTTTAAATGAAAAAAGGACCTGCCATTTGACAGATCCTTTTTAATATATAATTTCGGCAGCGTCCTACTCTCCCACCGGGCTGCCCCGGCAGTACCATCAGCGCTAAAGAGCTTAACTGCCGTGTTCGGAATGGGAACGGGTGTTGCCTCTTCGCTATAGCCACCGAAAAACCTTTACATATGATAAATTGATTTTCATTTCAGATTGAAGTTTTATTAAAAATAATGGTCAAGCCTCACGACTTATTAGTACAGGTCAGCTGAATTCGTTACCGAACTTACACTCCCTGCCTATCAACCTGGTAGTCTCCCAGGAGTCTTTAATCTTGATGTTTCCATCAAGAAGGGATATCTAATCTTGAGCCTGGCTTCCCACTTAGATGCTTTCAGTGGTTATCCATACCGAACTTAGCTACCCAGCAATGCTTCTGGCGAAACAACTGGAACACCAGAGGTTCGTCCATCCCGGTCCTCTCGTACTAGGGACAGATTCTCTCAAATATCCTACGCCCACGGCAGATAGGGACCGAACTGTCTCACGACGTTCTAAACCCAGCTCACGTACCGCTTTAATTGGCGAACAGCCAAACCCTTGGGACCTTGTTCAGCCCCAGGATGCGATGAGCCGACATCGAGGTGCCAAACACCCCCGTCGATATGAACTCTTGGGGGGCATAAGCCTGTTATCCCCGGAGTACCTTTTATCCGTTGAGCGACGACCCTTCCATACGGAATCGCCGGATCACTAAGACCTACTTTCGTACCTGCTCGAGATGTCTCTCTCGCAGTCAAGCTCCCTTATGCCTTTACACTCTACGGCTGGTTTCCAATCAGCCTGAGGGAACCTTCGTGCGCCTCCGTTACTTTTTGGGAGGCGACCGCCCCAGTCAAACTACCCACCAGACAGTGTCCCCGACCCGGATAACGGGCCTAGGTTAGAACCTCAAAATAACCAGGGTGGTATTTCAAGGGCGACTCCATGCAAACTGGCGTCCACATATCAAAGTCTCCCACCTATCCTACACAGATTATTTCAAAATTCACTGTCAAGCTGCAGTAAAGGTTCACGGGGTCTTTCCGTCTAACCGCGGGTAAACGGCATCTTCACCGCTTCTGTAATTTCGCTGAGTCTCTCGTTGAGACAGCGCGGAAATCGTTGCGCCATTCGTGCAGGTCGGAACTTACCCGACAAGGAATTTCGCTACCTTAGGACCGTTATAGTTACGGCCGCCGTTTACTGGGGCTTCGGTTCAGAGCTTCTTCCGAAGAATAACACTTCCCCTTAACCTTCCAGCACCGGGCAGGCGTCAGTCCATATACGTCGTCTTACGACTTAGCATAGACCTATGTTTTTAGTAAACAGTCGCTCCCGCCTTTTCACTGCGACCTCTTCTTGCTAAACGTGTAAAACGCTTCACAATAACGAGGCACCCCTTATCCCGAAGTTACGGGGCTAATTTGCAGAGTTCCTTAACAAGAGTTCTCTCAAGCGCCTTAGGATTCTCTCCTTGCCTACCTGTGTCGGTTTACGGTACAGTCAACATATAGATTCGCTACGAGGTTTTTCTTGGTAGCATGGGATTAACCAGTTTATGTCGCAAGCGACTCCTCATCACCTCTCGATGTTTAATAGGAAGACGGATTTGCCAATCCTCCCCATCTACAGGCTTAAACCGGGACGTCCAACACCCGGATGGTCTACCCTTCTACGTCACCCCTTCACTCAAACACCTATATACTGGTACAGGAATATTAACCTGTTTTCCATCGACTACGCCTTTCGGCCTCGTCTTAGGCACTGACTAACCCTGGGCGGATTAACCTTCCCCAGGAAACCTTGGGCTTTCGGCGTGCAGGTTTTTCACCTGCATTTTCGCTACTCATGTCCGCATAATCACTTCCAGTACCTCCACCAGTCCTTACAGTCTAGCTTCACAGGATCTGGAACGCTCCCCTACCCCTTGCTCTGATCCGAAGAAAAGAACAAAGACACAGTTTCGGTTATTTGCTTAAGCCCCGTTACATTTTCGGCGCGAGAACACTCGACCAGTGAGCTGTTACGCTTTCTTTAAAGGGTGGCTGCTTCTAAGCCAACCTCCTGGCTGTTTGTGCGTTTTCACTTCCTTTCCCACTTAGCAAATATTTGGGACCTTAACTGGTGTTCTGGGCTGTTTCCCTCTCGACCACGAAACTTATCTCCCGCAGTCTGACTCCTGCACTAAAGAACACGGCATTCGAAGTTTGGTTGGGTTTGGTAATCTTGTAGAGACCCCTAGCCCATCCAGTGCTCTACCTCCATGTCTCATCATGCAAGGCTATACCTAAATATATTTCGGGGAGAACCAGCTATTTCCGAGTTTGATTAGCCTTTCACTCCTACCCACAGCTCATCCAAGCCGTTTTCAACCGACACTGGTTCGGGCCTCCATTCCGTTTTACCAGAACTTTACCCTGGCCATGGGTAGATCACCCGGTTTCGGGTCTACTCAGTGCAACTAAACGCCCAGTTAAGACTCGCTTTCGCTACGGCTACACCTAACGGCTTAACCTTGCTACACTTAGTAACTCGCGGACTCATTATGCAAAAGGCACGCAGTCACTCTTTATAAATGCAAGCATTTATAAATAGAGCTCCTACACCTTGTAGGCACACGGTTTCAGGTACTATTTCACTCCCCTAAAAGGGGTACTTTTCACCTTTCCCTCACGGTACTTGTTCACTATCGGTCGTCAGTTAGTATTTAGCCTTAGGAGATGGTCCTCCTAGATTCCT
>Ga0222656_1000107_pt1:0-17500 | contig 44491 bp, 39 predicted proteins | sample AntAcemetagen472_FD_179808 | JGI IMG/M metagenome (GOLD analysis project Ga0222656, IMG submission 179808) | Saline water microbial communities from Ace Lake, Antarctica - #472 | ecosystem: Environmental > Aquatic > Non-marine Saline and Alkaline > Saline | place: Antarctica: Ace Lake... | reverse complement strand
CACCGATAAACAGTAACTTCATGGGTCTTTAAAATTTCTGCTGGAGATTTGGGCTTCATCAGCCTATTTAGCGTATTCTATCGCCCTTGTTTCACGTATCACAGTTACTTTGATCTGTCCCGGATAGGTTAAGGACTCTTCAACTTTCCTTGCGATATCTCTGGACACGACAACTGCAGAATCATCAGAGACATCTTTACTCTCCACAATAACCCTGATCTCACGTCCGGCCTGAACAGCATATGACTTGCTTACACCATCAAATGAATTCGCTATATTCTCAAGATCTTTAAGATGTTTGACATAGGTGACCAGCATTTCTCTGCGTGCGCCGGGACGTGCGGCTGAAAGCGCATCCGCAGCCTGTACGAGTACGGCCATAACCGTCTGAGGCTTTATATCGTCATGATGTGCCGAAATAGCATGGACAATATCCTCACTCTCCCCATGTTTCTTAGCCAGGTCAGAACCGATAAGCGCATGGGACCCTTCTACCTCATGATCCACCGCTTTACCGATATCGTGTAAAAGACCAGCTCTTTTAGCTGACTTCACATTAATCCCAAGTTCTGACGCCATCATGCCGCACAGATAAGAGACCTCCAGAGAATGCTGAAGCACATTCTGGTCATAACTGGTTCTGTATTTGAGTCTTCCAAGAAGTCTTATAATCTCCGGGTTTATCTTATGTATTCCCACATCAAAGGTCACCCGTTCACCGGCTTCCCGCAAGGTGCCCTCCATCTCAAGTTTAACCTTATCTACGATCTCCTCGATCCTGGCAGGATGTATTCTTCCATCGGTAATCAGTTTTTCAAGAGATATTCTTGCAATTTCTCTCTTTATGGAATCAAAGGAGGATATCAAAATAGCTTCCGGCGTATCATCAATAATAAGATCAACACCGGTGAGCTGCTCTATGGCTCTGATATTTCTTCCTTCCCGGCCTATTATCCTTCCCTTCATTTCATCGTTGGGAAGATTGACCAGTGAAACAGTCTTTTCAGCCACATAGTCGGCACTGTATCTCTGTATTGCCATGGCTATAATATTTCGGGAGATCTTGTCTGAATTTTCCTTTGTTTCCTCTTCAATCCTTCTTATGGTTCTTGCTGATTCAAGTTTTGCTTCGTTTTCAAGGTTCTGCATAAGAAGCTTTTTAGCCTCAGTAGAAGTCATACCGGATATTTTCTCAAGCTGACTTTTCTGCTCCTCAAGTGCTGCCGTATATTTATCTTCCATCTCTTTTACTCTTTTTTCCTGAACCTCAAGAGATTTTTCACGTTTTGCAACTGAGATATCCTTCTGATCAAGCAGATTTACTTTCTTTTCCAGATTTTCTTCTTTCTGGCTGAGACGCTTTTCCATCTTCTGCATCTCATATTTCTTATTTCTGGATTCTTTTTCAAATTCTGCCTTTGACTTGTAAAGTTCTTCCTTTGCCTGAAGCCGGGCTTCCTTTTTAAGGGTATCAGAATCTTTTTTTGCATCTGCAAATATTTTTTTTGCAGCCTCTTCTGCCGTCGCCAGTTTGCTCTCAACAAGTTTTTTCCTGAGGAAAAAACCGATTACCACGCCGGCTACTGTTCCTAAAATAATAATAATAAACGCTAATATCGGGTCCAATGAAACCTCCTTCTCTATTTATGGTCAAATTTTAAATAAGACCGAAAAATATCATTCTGATTATGGCTTTATATATTATAGAGCCGTTATGTTTATGAAATTGTCTAATACTAAAGTTAAACTCTGAAGTGTTACTACGACAGGAGAATAAAGGTTACGAAGAAAAGAAATAGTGTGTTAAAAAAGGCAGGTATTATCTAAAATAGTTCAAACAGGATAATTCCCTGATCAAAGTTCATATTGTTGTGCTTTGCCTGAACCATTTATTTAAAACCGTTTTTAAAAGAAAATTATTATAAATATTAAGACTGTTTACAACAGAGCAATGTAAAGATTATAAAATTTCTTTTCACACTAAACCGTATACTTCAAAATCCTGCTATACATCAAATACTGTTTATTTTTCATAATAACAATTGGGTCCACCTTATAAAAAAAAAACCTCCAGGAAAATTGTTTGAATCGTTTTTTATGATGATTTTTTCTAAATAGTATCTTACATATTTGCATCAATAAATTCAATAAGATTATTTGAGCGTTCTTCTATTGTTTCCTGCAAATGTTTAATTTCATTTTCTTTATTGAAACAATCGTCAACCAGATTAAGGGCAACAAGTACCATCAGGTTGTATGTGGTAATTGACGATCCCCCCGGGCCCTTTACCTCATCAATCTTTTCATTGATGTACTTCTCCACACGATCTATATATTCTTTTCCGTGTGTATCTTTTAGAAAGAATTTCTGACCCATTATTTCAATTGGTACGGATCCACCCATAAGCTTATACCATCTAGATTAAACCTAAATCATCGACCTTTGATATTATGCTCCCCAACTTCTGTTTAATCATATCCCTTTCTTTTAATACTTTTGCGAGTTCTGTTTTTACTTCCAGTGTCTCATGTTCTTTTTTCTGCAGTTGAGTCTCGAACTGTTCTGAGTCACGTTTCATTATCTCATAATGCTGGATCATTGCTTCTATCTTATTGGTCAGTTCATCAAAACCCATTTTACTGCCTTTTACACTGTTCTTTAAAATTTATATTTGTTCAGATAATTTATACAGTTACTATCCATAATGTCAAGAGATTTATTATATAAAAAGAGCCCCCTCAAAACCTCAAGGAAGCTCTTTTAGACCGTTTCATTGAGAATAATAAAACTGCAAAAAGTAAATATTAAAAAGAGTGAAAAAGTTTTAAATAACCTAAGGTATACACTTAACTGTTATCTGTAACTATCCAATATATCTTAAGTATTGTTTTTATCATAAAATCAGATGGAAGAAAGTGAAAATATTGTCTGTTTAACGGATTCGGTTATCCCTTCAATATGATATCCGCCTTCAAGTGCAAGAAAAAGCCTGCCGTTACACTCCGCAGAAGCTGCCTTTTTAAGAAATTCCGTCATCCTGTAAAAACCTTTTTCAGTCACCTTCATCGTCCCCAGAGGATCACGAAAGTAGGTATCATATCCGGCTGAAACCAGTATAAATTCAGGGCTGAACTTTTTAATTTCAGGCCCCAGGATCTCTTCGAAAATATTCAAATAATCATCGTCACCCTGCCCCCCTGACAAAGGCACATTCAGGGTATATCCAAGTCCTTCACCGGAACCTTTTTCATCCGCAGCACCTGTCCCCGGATAATAGGGATACTGATGCGTTGAGAAATAGAAAACATCAGAACGGTTATAAAATGCGTTCTGGGTACCATTACCGTGATGAATATCCCAGTCAACAATAAATACCTTTTTCAGACCATGTTTTTTTAATAAATAGTTCGCTCCTATTGCAATATTATTAAAAATACAAAAACCCATTGCCCTTGAAAATTCTGCATGATGGCCCGGAGGACGCACCAGAGCAAAACCGTTCTCCGCTTTTCCCGCCATGATCATATCAATACCGTCAAGAACAGCGCCCACAGCAAGCTGAGAAGCCTCCCAGGACCCGGCAGAGGTGTTTGTATCACCGTCAAGGCGGGTAAAAGACCTGCCGGCTGTCTTTTCGATCATATCGATATATTCCGAAGAATGATTCCACCCGATCTCACCTTTCGTTGCCGAACGCGGCTCAACTTCTTCAAAACAGTCTTTAATATCGTCGTCTTTCAGCATACTATAGATAGATTTCAGTCTTTGAGGACTCTCAGGATGCCCGGGAGTGGTAATGTGATCAATACATCTTTCATCTTTAAGTATGATTGTTTTACTCATTTAAAACCTCTTTTCTTATAATCCTCATCTTTACTATGACCCGTCAGCATCGCCTAAACTCTGAAACTGCCTGATAATTGAAGATACTGTTGACATTATAGCAAAAAGATTATACAAACAACAAAATAATGTTTCACTAAAATCATAAAAAGATAGAGGATAAACCGGCATGTTTGGTCTTGGAATGCAGGAAGTCATAATAATACTTGTAGTCGCACTACTCATTATCGGACCCAAGAAATTACCTGACCTTGCCAGGTCACTGGGGAAAGCATTAAGAGAATTCAAGGGAGCAGCTGATGATTTCAAGCATAACCTGGATATAGACCCTGCAGAACTTACTCCCCGCTCAAATATCAAAACCGCTCACAAATCATCAGCCAAAGACACGATAGAAACGGTCACGGTTAAGGATTCTGAAACTGTGGAGGAGACGGACACAGGTGCTGACTCTGAAATAGAGGCAGAAGCTGAGATGGAAACAGAAGAAAAAAAAGAAGAAACAGACCGGGAAACCATCAAAAAAGACGACTAGCCTTTCTACATATCTTATATTGATAACAGTCAAGACCTATGGAAGACGATAAAATACCACTCGCAGGACATCTCGAGGAACTCAGAAAACGTATCATCTACTCACTCATCGCAATAGCCGTCGGTTTTTTAGCCTCTTACGGTTTTTCTGAACAGATTTACGCACTCATTGCCCTGCCCATAAAACCTTTCTTAACAGACGGCAATGCTTTTATCTTCACCGGCCTGACCGAAGCTTTTTTCACCTATTTTAAGCTATCCATTTTTTCGGGCATCATCCTTTCAACGCCTGTAATTATCTACCAGATCTGGTGTTTCATTGCACCGGGTCTTTACAAAAAAGAGAAAAGTTATGCTTTACCGTTTGTATTTCTCTCTACATTCTTTTTTCTAGGCGGTGTTGCTTTCTGTTACTTCGTCGTCTTCCCCATCGCCTGCAAATTTTTTGCGGAATTTGCCAGTGACTATATCCAGATGAAACTGTCCATAAAAGATTATCTTTCCTTCACCTGCAAATTCCTTCTGGCATTCGGCATTATTTTTGAGCTTCCCGTTTTCGTCCTGTTTCTGGCCAAACTTGGAATTGTAAATGATACCCTGCTCAGGAAAAACCGCAAGATCGTCATACTGGTGGTTTTTGTTATTGCCGCATTTTTAACCCCGCCGGACATGGTCAGTCAGGTCTTGATGGCTATTCCGCTGATCTTTCTTTACGAACTCAGCATCATCATTGCAAAAATTTTCGGCAAAAAAAAGATTGCGGAAAAAACAGAGGAAGAGGAAAGCAACACAGAAGATGAGAATATAGACAGCTAACAGCCGTTTGCTAATAGCTATTGTGTCATAGCAATCGGGAACATCCTAAAGGGTGCAAATCAATCAATAAATGGCTGTGAAGGCACGACCTGTGAGATTCACATATTCTACCGCATTTTATTCCATGCGGCCCTTAGCCCGTCCGCCGCCATCATAGTCGAACTCGAAGCGGATCGTTGACTTGCCGGGTTTAAGCGTCTCCTTCGCTGCTACGGTAAAGCGCTGCAGGCCTATGAAGTTATAATCAGAGGCTGGCACACCCTCTTTTACGTACAACGCCCAGCCACCAAAGCGACCGCCTTGAACGATGATCGCGCCATTGCCGCCATCTGCCGGTACTTCAACCTCAACGCTAATGGTTTTTGATCGGTTCTTGATGTTGATGAAGATATTCTCGGTCATGCACTGTCATGCCTCTCGGCCAGCGTCATCGAAGTGCTTCCTGCCATCAAGTCAGGACGGCCGGCTATGGCTGCATTAACCCGCTCCACAGTACGGTCGTCGATGGGCAGCACATAGTTCTTTTCGGCTTCTTCTAAAAAAAGTGCCTGCATCTCGGCGAGCTTTTCCGGTTTGTTTTTGGATTGGTCGTTCACCAGGCTAAAGTCAGTACTGATATCGTAAAGCTTCCCGATGTCCTCGGTGAGCCCCCGGCGCGGTTGCCGAACATCTCGAAGTACTGCGTGACGTGCTGCTCTTTCGCGGCTGCATCGTCAAATGTGTAAACCATGCTCACCCCATCCATCGGGCGCAGTTTTACGCCGTTGACCACTTTTGGCTCCGGAAGTCCGGCAGCCATATATGCGGATAGGTTTCGGGCCCGCCCCACTTATCTATTTTCTTTAACATGTCTGAGACCTTCTCCTGTACGCCATTAAAGTTGGTCATCTCACTGAACATACCGTTGCGGCCGCCCAGGCGATGGAACCGCTGTCGTTCAAATCAAGCCTGCAGTCATTATAGGAGTTGTCGGTGATCTGCTCGGTGCTCCACTGGGCAGTCCTATGCCGGAGACAGGCCAAAAGCTATCATCAAAAAAATGGTTCTTCAACAGAATCTGTGGGTAAAAAAACAATTTACACCACTGATCCTTTTTAAGGCACAAACGGACGGGTTGAAAATAGATGAACATCGAACATCGAACGTTCAACATCGAATGATGAATGGGAAAAATGAAGAAGCAAACGTCTGATCTTGAAGAACGGTTGCTCAGCTTTTCGGTACGCATTATAAAATTAGTGAAGCACCTGCCAAGGACGGACCGGCAATCATGTGGCGGGTCAATTATTACGATCGGGGCACATCCCCTTATCCAAACCACGGTGAAGCCCAGGCAGTAGAATCACCAAAGGATTTTATTCATAAGTTGCGGATTTCTCTCAAGGAACTAAAGAGAAGCCCAGCGGTGGGTCCGGTTAATTGAAAAGGTTTCTTTGCTTAAAAATGCGGAACAGCTTAATAAACTTTTGCTGGAAACCTAAGAATTAATTAAGATTTTCGTGACAAGCATTAAAACAGCTGAAAAGAAGAAAAAACAACCATTTGATCTCTATGGGGTTGGTTTTTATTCGACGTTGGACGTTCGATGTTGGATGTTTATCTTTTAAATAAGGTTCTCCAATAAAAATTAACGCTAAGAAAAGTCGGCGTGTTTATATTGATAACCAACTGTTTTAACTTTGCATTCTATAATAAATACTAAAAAGTTACCCACAGATTTTGTTGACGAAGCATAAAAATAAACATAATTACAAGACGTTACCTGCGGCTCGGCCAGGATGGGGTCCCGGAATTTTCTACGGTCCCCTTTGGGGACCCACATAAGGCCATGGCTTTTAGCCGTGTGACTCGAAAAGCTTTTAGCGTTTTGGGGATTAGAATAATTGTTTTAGAAAAATATTTGTCTTACTTTCTTTGCTTGCTCCAAAGAGCTGTAGCGGTCACCCCGGTATTTTCGTGACTCAACTAACAAAGAAAAGGCACCCTTTGACCGGTCCCGTAGAACGGGATTCCCTTGTTATAAGTTTTTTTGCGGTCGGCGTCGCAATGATCCCAATCTATCGGGACTCAGACATGCATCGCCTTAGATCCACAAAAAAACTTTCAGATAATAAATGAGATGTCTTATCTGTGCTCTTCTTTGGTCTTTTTTAATATCATCATTTATGCCGCTCATGAATTCTGTTCCATAATTTGAACTTTGAAATTTCATGTTTATCCGTTAAAACCGTTCAAACGGTAGCCCCGCTGTCCCGAGGCTATCGTAAAACAGAAACTGCCCTAAAGGTTTAATAATGAAAAAATTAATTCTTGCAACAGCATCACCCCGAAGAATTGAGATGTTAAATGAGCTGGGTATAAAATTTAAAGCTGTTAAAAGCAGTTTTAATGAACCCGAGAGAAAAAAAGGTCAGCGGCCTTCAGCGTATGTTGAATCTAATGCAAAGGGAAAGGCAGAGGCCGTTGCCGCAAAATTTAAAAATGCGGTAGTTGTGGGCTCAGATACTGTTGTTGTTTATAAAAACAGGGTTCTTGGAAAACCAAAAAACAGGAAAGAAGCTTCTGAATATATTCATATGCTGAACGGCAGGACACATTCAGTTTATACGGGTATTTCTTTAATTGACGGTAAAAGCATGAAAAAAGTCTCTTCACATGAAAAGACCCTCGTCACCTTCAGGTCTCTTACAGAATTGGAGATAGCTCTGTATCTTAAAAGTATTGACCCGATGGATAAGGCGGGTGCATATGCGATCCAGGGTTCAGGGGCGCTGATTGTTGAAAAGATAAGAGGCTGTTATTATAATGTGGTTGGTTTTCCGGTTTCAAAACTTGAAAAGATGCTATTAGATCTTGATATTTCACTTTTTAAATACATGAAAATATAAATTATGGAAAATGAGGGCCGGATATTTATTCTGACAGATCTGAGCCTGCTTCGTATTGACGAAGTCAGTCCCTTTGACCTTTATCTTAACTCAGCGGATAAGTATGTTCTTTATTCAAAGAAAGGTTTACGCTTTACCGAAGCGTTAAGGCAGGAGCTTATCCTTAATGGTGTAAAGACAGTATATGTTCCGGATTCTGATTATGATGTTTATCAGGAATATATAGAAAAGAATCTTAGCGCTATTATAAAGGATGCATGTATCGGTCCTCAGGAAAAGTCAAAGATAGTTTGTTCTTCAAGTAAATATTTGATGAAAAAGCTGTTTGAAGATCCGCGTTTTGAAACTATAGCCCGGACAAAAAAGACAGTTGATAAACGGGTCGATACTATCCTGTCAGACAGCAAGATCACGCAGCAGCTTATCCGTCTTGCAGAATTTGATTATTCTACCTATACACATTCTATTAATGTTGGCATTATCAGCCTCGCCTTTGCAAAAGATATTCTGGAAAATATTTCTGAAGAGCAATTCCATGACCTGGGGACAGGTTTTTTCCTGCATGATATCGGCAAGTCCTTGATTCCTCTGGAGATAATTAACAAGAGCGAACCCCTGAGCCGCAGTGACTGGATGGTTATGAAAACGCATCCTCAAAAAGGGTGTGAAATTCTCAGGGAAACCGGCTTCTTAAGCGAGGAGGCCGCAAGTATCGTACTTCAGCATCATGAAAGGAGCGATGGCTCGGGATATCCTAAGGGGCTAAAAGGTGATGAGATAAGTTGTTTGGGGAAAATTTGTTCGATCGTTGATTCATTTGATGCCTTGACAACGAACAGGTGTTATCAGGAGGCCTGTTCATCTTTTAATGCTATGAATATTATCAAGGAGAGAATGATAAATAAACAGTTTGATCCTGATGTGTTCTCGAAGTTCGTTGCTTTTTTTTCCGGTAAATAGACAGCTCTTTTACTCAAAGATATTTAAATTTTCAATGAGATGTTTCATCCGGGTCATGCTTATCAGTATCGATGAAACCCCGTTTTTTTCTGAAAGAAACTTTAACGCGCTTACGGCGGTCGGAGAGGGGAGCTTCTCTGTAAAATTTATAGCCTGATTAAACTTATCCCTATTTCTAAACAGCGGGTTTAATCTTCGGACATCATGTTTGCCCGGTTTAAAGTCCTTCCTGATTTTACCGGATAAAATTCCCTGGGCAAGGGGGCTGTAGCAGATAAAACCTATTTTGTTTTCATTGCAAAACGGAAGGAGATCGGTTTCTGCTTCACGCTGCAGCATGTTGTAAAGTGATTGCAGTGATGTTATTTCTATTCGGCCGATGGATTTTTCAAGAAGTTCTATATTAAAGTTACTGACGCCCACGTGCCGTATCAAACCGTCAGTTTTAAGTTCATTTAAAACATCCAGGGTTTCTTCTATCTCTGTTTTTTTATCAGGCCAGTGAATCTGGTAGAGGTCAATGTAGTCCGTTTTAAGTCTTTCAAGGCTTGATTCTATGTCTTTTTTAACCGCATCACGGGATAGATCATGGAAGACCCGGCCTCTATCATTCCATCTCAGCCCGCATTTTGTTGCAATAATGACATCTTCTCTAACAGAGCTAAGAACGGTTCCAAGAATCTCCTCTGATTTGCCAAAACCGTAAACAGGCGCAGTATCGAAGAAGTTGATACCGTTTTCAACGGCTTTTTCAACTGTTTTTAAAGCTTCTTTTGCATCTACATCTCCCCATCCTTTTTTAGATAGTGCCCATGCACCATAACCGATTAAAGAGACTTTAAGGTCTGATTTTCCGATCTTTCTGTATTCCATGATTATCCTGTTTGTTGAGTTGCACTAAATAGTAGTACAGCTTTTGGTTAAAGGAAATAAAAATTTAATATCCGGAAGGGGGAGCGTTAAGCAGACAAGGTGGAAGATACTTTAATTATAAGAATTACAGCACTAATTCCTGAAATGATAAATAAGACATATTGCCTATTTTAGGAATTGGTTGCTTTTGCAACATGATGAGTGGTCATATATGCGAGTATTCCAAGAGGAGCTCCAAGTATCAGGCCCCCCAGCAGCATGGCACCGGCTATTTCAGTACCCAGATTTAAAACATCTGTTAAAGAATTAAGGTCCAAAGAGGTAAAAGGTGAGGGTTTATTAAGAATAAGCATTCCCAGTTTATAGTCCAGGTAATAGCAAAAAGGCAGGGTTATAGGGTTGCTTATCCAGACGCCCAGCATTGCAGCCCGCTTGCTTCCTCTAAACAGATGGGCAAGGGGTACTGAAAGAATAGTGTGTAAAGGAAAAGTCGGTGTCATACCGACAAAGACACCAATCCCCATTCCCATGGCAAGGTAATGCGGGTTGCCGTGGAGTTCCTTGAAACTCTGTATGATTTTATGGGTATAGTGGCTAAAATAATTTTTTAAACTCATTTATGCTTCAGAGTGTCTCTCCATGTTATATGCAGGCCGTCTGATTTAATTTAAACTGAATGAATTTAACATGAAAGTCTTTACTTTTCAAGGATAAAGGCGTTAGCTTCTGGAAAATAAAAAGCAGATCGCTTAGATCTCCGGCATTCTCTTTAATACTTTTTTGTCTGTTTAATGAAAGTAAAGGTAAGGGATGTTTTTTGTACACGGATCAATCTTTATTAAAAAAACCCAAAACTTTTTTCAATAGAGATTTCTTTTTTGTTTGTCCAGTATCAGCAGAGCTTTCTCCTGCAGGTTTAAAATTTTCACCGTATTTTTTTTTGTAATATTCCATTCTTTCTTCATGGGTTCTTTGGGGCGATTTTACTTTGCCGGTTTTTAATTTTTGCTGCAGTTTAGCAGGAACTGCATCACTGTGTTTTTTAGATACAGGAGGTTTTGTATGTCTGGCCGGTTTTTTTAGGGGGGACGGTTTATCCGCAGTAGATATTTTCCTGCTTTTCAAGACGGGTCTAGGTGACTTTTTGTATGCAGGTTCATGACGCTCTTTTTCCAATCTGAAATGTTTTCCCGCGCTTCTATCTTTTTCAAACAAGTCTTCATCCGGCCACTCCACAGGAATCTTAACGTTTGTGAGTGCTTCTATTGATTCAAGGCCGTATACAAATTTTTCACAGGCAAGTGATATGGCTTTTCCCTCTTTGCCTGCACGTGCAGTTCGGCCTATTCGGTGAACATAGTTTTCCGCATCATTGGGGATGTCATAGTTGATCACCATTTCCAGGTCGTCAACATGCAGCCCGCGTGCCGCAACATCTGTTGCGACAAGGTATTTTAATTTACCTGATTTTATACTTTCTATGATTTTAAGACGTTTGCTCTGCTGCAGATCGCCCATGATGTATTTGCAGTCATAACCGTTATATTCAAGGCGTTTTGAAACTTCGTGGGCCTTGCTCTTTGTGTTGGTAAAGATGATGCAGTTTTCCGGTTTTTCCGATTTAAGAATCCCCAGAAGAAGTGCGATCTTTTCTTCTTTGCCAACGTGATAGAGCTTTTGGGAAATCTTATCAACTGTAATATTTTCCGAAGCTATTTCAATTTCTACCGGATTGTTCATGAATTCCCAGGCCAGTTCTTTAGCACGGTAGCTTAGCGTTGCACTGAAAAGCATTGAAATGCGTTCGGAAAAGTGAGGCATGTTTTTAAGCATTCTTTTTATATCCGGCAGAAACCCCATGTCAAAAAGTCTGTCTGCTTCATCAATTATCAGGATACCGGTTTTTCTGAGATCCAGTTTCTTTTGCTGATGGAAATCAATGAGTCGGCCCGGAGTTCCGATGATAATATCCACATCATCTTTAAGGAGTTTTTCCTGCTCCGCATATCCCACACCTCCATAAAAGCATCCGCAGGTAAAATCAAGGTGCTTTCCGATGACTTTTGCTTCTTTTTCAATTTGTATGGCAAGTTCGCGCGTGGGGGCTATGATAAGTGCCTTGCTGTTTTTTAGATCTCTTTTAGTTAAAAAGTTATGATATATGGAGATCAGGAAAACGGCTGTTTTCCCTGTGCCTGTTTGTGATTGAACGCAAACGTCAGTGTATTTAAGTGAGTGCGTAAAGGTTTTTTCCTGTACAGGCATACAATTGATGAATCCGGCTTCGGCAATACCTTTTTGCAGATTTGCATCAAGATCAAGTTCTGTGAATTTTTTTGTCATATATTTACGGTGGTAATTCCTTATTTCTATTAGTATAATTAAATTAAATTTGTGGCTGTCTTGGAATCGGGTTATTTATGGGTGTTTGTTGGCTAAATTCCCTGAGAAGTTTTTATAGGGGGGAGTCTTTTTCGCCTTCTGAGTCCGAGACAATTTGTGATTATAGCACTATCACTCCAAAATGTGAAGCAGTCTGTGTTGATTTTGTTATATAACTATGGAATCATAAATGATTTGTCCTCTTTGCTGTTCTGATAATACGTTTAAGTACTTTGAAAAACCGGAAAAGAACACGGATATAAAGACTTATTTCCAGTGTAAAAGGTGTGAGCTTGTGTTTGTTGATCCCGGTCTTCATCTTTCCTCCGAAGATGAAAAGTCTATTTATGATTTTCATGAAAACGGTCCTGAAAATGAAGGATATGTCCTTTTTTTAAAAAGACTTGCAGATCCTTTGTCCTTAAGGTTAAAGGCAGGAGCGATAGGACTTGATTTTGGCTGCGGTCCCGGGCCGACCCTGAGCGGTATTCTGGGCGGGAAGGGATTTGAAGTTTATAATTATGACCCTTATTATTTTCCAGATAAAACCTTACTTAATACAAAATATGATTTTGTTACCAGTACAGAAACCGTAGAACATTTTTATAGCCCCGGAAAAGAATTTTTACGGATTGCAGGTCTCTTGAAAGAAAAGGGGAGCTTTTTGGGTGTTATGACACAGATGCTTCCGGCTGGAACTGATTTCAAGAACTGGTGGTACCACCGCGATCCAACGCATGTTTCCATCTATAATGAAAAGACTTTTTTGTGGATCTCTGAATGGATGGGGTGGAATATGGAAATTCTTGAAAATGGTGTGGTTATTTATTCAAAATAGTGGTAAAAAAGAATTATCATTATTCAAGATTCTCTTTAATCGTAACCTGTCTGCTTAACCTCACATATTTAGAACGGGCAGGGACGAAATCCTGAAAACTTATTAAATTCTTTAATATTTGTCTTTTCCTCTGAACGGACAGATCTGAACCTAAAATCTGTAATTATTTGTGAATCTAATGGAAAACAAGCTTAAAGCAGCCCTTGCAAATTCATCTATTAAAAAAAGTACATTTGAAAATGTATCTTTATGGCTTTGCCCCTCTTTTGCAGAGGTTGAGGTTGACGGCGTTAAAGTTAAAGATTATATCCGTGATCTTGTTGACGGTAAAAGCTGGGAGGAGCTTGATGATGCCTTTTTTAAGATGAACAGCTTTGGTACAGCAGGAGTGAGGGGTAAGCTTGCCATCGGAACAGCTTATTTTAACAGGATCATCCTGGGGCTTGGTGTTGAAGCGCATGCCAGATATATAACTTTTGCCTATGATAAAAACGGCACTGTGTCCGGCAGAGAAAAGGCGGTTGTTCTTGCCTATGATTCCCGAAGGGGCTCTTATGATCCGGATAATAACGGGCCGGGTTTTCTTGTGAAAGAGGCTGCGTCAATATATTGTGCTCATGGAATAAAGGTATATCTTTTTGACACGGTTGCGCCGACACCTGAGCTTTCTTTTGCTATTTCTGAGCTTGAGGACATAAGGCCTTATTCCGGCGGTGTTTTTACGGCTTCACATAATCCTGCTTCTGATAATGGTTTTAAACCCTATGATTATTCTGGCGGGCAGGTGGTGCATAATGAAGTGCAAAAGATTGCTGACAGTATTAACGATTACAGCGATGTGAAGAAACTTGACTATGATGAAGGTCTGAAAAACGGATTGATCAGGATTATCGGCCCGGAGGTGGATGACGCTTATATTGAAAAGGAAAATCAGACCGCAGTCTGGGTCGATGATAGCGGACATTTTCTTAAAAACAAGGTCGACAGCTCTTTAAAAGTTGTATTTTCTGCGTTGAATGGAACAGCTCAAAGACTTGTTTTTAAAGTGCTTGAACGCCGTGGATTTAATATCAGGGATAATCTTTACCCGGTTATGAGTCAGTGCGTTCCTGATGGTAATTTTCCAACCTGTTTAAAACCCAATCCAGAAGAAAAAGAAGCACTTCATGCGTCTATTCTTCTGGCAAATGAACAGTCGGCCGATATCCTTCTGGCAACAGACCCTGACGGTGACAGAATCGGTGTTGGGGTTCGTTTAAGTCCGGATGAAAAAGAGCTTTATTTAAATGATGACGCTGTGAAAGAGGGCTATTATCTTTTAAACGGTAATCAGCAGCTTGTGCTTCTTACGGATTATGTTTTGAGCCAGCTGAAGCAGCGCGACGGAAAACTTCCTGAAAACAGCGTTATCGGGAAATCGATTGTATCAACAGACCTGACCCTGGATATCGCAGATCATTACGGCGTGATGACGATCGAACCGCATGTTGGGTTTAAATATCTCGGTGAGAAACTGTATCTTTATGCCTGTAAGGCTTTTGCTGCAGCAAAAGAAAATGAGGGAAAATATCATGATAGGGAGTATAACAGCCTTTCAAGAAAAGAGAGGGTCAGGGTACTTCAGAAATATGGGCTTTGCTTTCTGTTTGGCGGTGAAGAGTCGTATGGGTCTCTTGTTGGTGATTATGTGAATGATAAGGATGCCGTAACGGTGACGGCCATGTTTACGGAAATGGCAGGTTTTTATAAGAAAAAAGGGCTGACCCTCACAGAGCGTCTTGAACAGATCTTTAAGCAGTATGGTTATGTAAGAGAAGAGACCCTGGCTTTAAGTTTTGCCGGGGCTGCAGGAAATGATGTTATCAAAAAAATAATGTCTGATCATCGTCAGTCTCCATTGAAAAAAATTGCAGGTAAAAATGTTATTGCAGCTATAGATTATAAAGCGATCGATCCATCCGGAACAAGAGTTGCGAAAGGCAGGAATGGAAATATCATATTTGATGATTCCGAGCCGGATGATGCTGAAAAACACAATGGTTATGTAAATGTAAAAGGTATTAAGGTGCCGCTTTTCTGGCATGGTGATTACAAGTTAATTAATAAAGCAGCTAAACTCCCCGAGGCAAATGTGATAATATATGTGCTTGATGACGGATCAAAAGTTATTGTGCGGCCTTCAGGAACAGAACCTAAGGTCAAATTCTATGTGCTTGCCAAAGGAATCAGAGGAGAGGGCTGCGGGTCAATTGAGGATAAACTGTCTGTGAACAGTTTTTTTAACAGTGCCATGGAGGAACTTACCTGTCAGGCTGCAAAGGTTGAACAGGATATCTTAGGCAGATAAATTATTTGGAGTGAAAATGTATAGATGTCATCACTGTAAAAAAGAAGTTGAGGCGGAAAGGAAAGTCGCCAGAACAGAGCTTTGCCCGAACTGTAGCTCGGATCTCAGGTGCTGCTTAAACTGCAAATTTTATGATGCTGTAGTTTACAATGCCTGCAGGGAGTCACAGGCAGAAAGATGTATTGAGAAGGACAAGGCCAATTTTTGTATATATTTTAATTTTATTGATTCAGATTTCGCTGTGAGCTTTAAGGCGGTTCCGGATAATAAACGTGAAAACCCGCTTGATGCACTTTTTAAAAAGAAGTAGGGTGCTGTGCCTAGAAAAAAGAAAAACAAAATAGATCCTGATCCAACTTATCGCTGGTGTGATAAACAGGATAAATTTGTCCCGGTATCTGCCTGCAGGGAAAAGGCAAAGGTAAAGTCGAGGTGCCGTAAATGTTATGCGCACTGGGACAAGACGCGTTATCAGCTTCCCCTGCCTTTAAAGATAGATGAAGGACGAAACAATCTATAGGGCAATGAAATTGAGCTATGGACTTAACCTCAGTTTCTGACCGACCTTAATTAAGGATCCGTTAATACTGTTCAGTTGTTTTAGAATTCTAACCGGTATACCCGTCTTCTCAGATATATGGCCCAGAGTGTCACCCTGTTTAACAGTATAAATGTTCCCCGGAGATCTCTTCGCCCGCTTTAAAGCATCCTGTGTGAGTCCTTTAACTGCTGCTTTCAGCTTGTCTCCAAAACCCGGAGGAACCTTTAAGCTGTGGTTTCCTCTGGGTAGATAATATCCCATAAACTGAGGGTTCAGCTCTTTTATATCCTTATAATCGAGCCCGATCTTTTGAGCTACAGCTGTTATGTGAAGAGGGGTTTTAATGTTTATTTTAATTGAATCACATTTTATCGGTTCATAAATCCGGTCACTGGAAACATTGAATCCATATTTTTCAGGGTTTTCCAGGATAAGTTTGACAGCTGCAATGCGGAATATATATCGTTCTGTTTCAAGCGGAAGATTTAGACGGAAATAATCATTTACCTTTTGTTGTTCTATTGATTTTTTAAGCCTTGATTCTCCGCAGTTGTATGCGGCAGCAGCCAGCGTCCATGAATTAAACATCGCGTGAAGCCTTGTAAGGTGTTTAAGGGCTGCTTGTGTGGAAGGTTCAAAGCTCCGTCTTTCATCAGCCATACGGTCCTTTCTTAAACCATTTTCACGGGCTGTATGTTTCATGAACTGCCAGGGGCCAACAGCTCCTGCTTTTGACTGGGCGTGGGTAAGCAGGGCGCTTTCTGCGACTGCAAGATATTTAATGTCATCCGGCATGTTCCTTTTTTTAAGCTCTTTTTCAATATACGGGAAGTACCTGCCCGACCTTTTTATCCACATAAACACCTGTGCACGGTCACAGACCGATATTATGAGTTCACGCTCAAGCATTTCATAAAAAAACTGTTTGTCTAGGGGGATCTTTTCATGAAAAACAGTTAAATTATCGGGCATACATACATCGTTATACCGGGATGATTTATTTGCACTTGATTCTTTTGAGAAAAGTATAAGGGTTAAGATCAGAACGAAAAGGGTCAGATGCAGTATGTTCCTGTTGTTTGCTCTTGCCGGCATTTTTTGAGTGATATTTGTTTTCATTTGAGGGCATATTATCATAGGCAGATTTGAAAACCAAGCAGCGATAATTATTACACTTCTTTTAAGGTCATTTGTAGACAAATAAAAAAGTAAAAAAAAGGATCATTGGCAAAATATGTGTGGGTAAACATATAGATATCTTCCACAGTCAAACACTCCGTTCGGCTGCGTTGTATGGGATTTAAAACCCTTAAAAAACCAAAGTCAAAAAAGCATAAACCGAAAACCCATAAAAATGGTTCTTCAACAGAATCTGTGGGTAAAAAAACAATTTACACCACTGATCCTTTTTAAGGCACAAACGGACGGGTTGAAAATAGATGAACATCGAACATCGAACGTTCAACATCGAATGATG
>Ga0222656_1000087_pt1 | contig 49811 bp, 44 predicted proteins | sample AntAcemetagen472_FD_179808 | JGI IMG/M metagenome (GOLD analysis project Ga0222656, IMG submission 179808) | Saline water microbial communities from Ace Lake, Antarctica - #472 | ecosystem: Environmental > Aquatic > Non-marine Saline and Alkaline > Saline | place: Antarctica: Ace Lake... | reverse complement strand
AACTTATGAATAAAATCCTTTGGTGATTCTACTGCCTGGGCTTCACCGTGGTTTGGATAAGGGGATGTGCCCCGATCGTAATAATTGACCCGCCACATGATTGCCGGTCCGTCCTTGGCAGGTGCTCCACTAATTTTATAATGCGTACCGAAAAGCTGAGCAACCGTTCTTCAAGATCAGACGTTTGCTTCTTCATTTTTCCCATTCATCATTCGATGTTGAACGTTCGATGTTCGATGTTCATCTATTTTCAACCCGTCCGTTTGTGCCTTAAAAAGGATCAGTGGTGTAAATTGTTTTTTTACCCACAGATTCTGTTGAAGAACCATTTTTTGAGATATTGCAGTCCCTATCATTTTTGATATCGTGTCCAGATCTGCTTCCGCTAGTATTGTAAGAAAACAGTGTCTGCTAGCTGTTTAAAAGCGTTCTAAAATAAACAGGGACCTTTGTCTTGAAAGTCATCTCTTTTTTTGTGTGAGGATGTAACAGGCTTATTGAGGCCGCATGGAGTGTGAGTCTTTTTACGCCTTTTTCTTTTTTTCCATACATTTTATCTCCGGCTACAGGGAAGCCTTTTTCTGAAAAATGAACCCGGATCTGATTTTTTCTGCCTGTCAGCAGATCAATTTCAATAAGACTGTACCTTCTTGATTCTTTCAGAACTTTATATCCGGTCCTGGAAAGCTTACCCTTTTTAGAATCCATAACGGTATACATCCTGTGAATGCTGTTTTCAGCAAGATATGAAGTGATCAGGCCTTCCTTTTCTGATAAGGTTCCGTGTACTACGGCAAAATATGTTTTTTTAAACTTATCCCATTCATCCTGAAGATAACGCTTTGCCTTTTCATTTTTAGCAAAAACAAGAATACCGGAGGTGTCTTTATCTAGACGATGAACAATAAATATCCGGTTTCTGGATTTCGGGTTGCCTTTCCGGACATAATCATTTAAGCGGTAATAAGCCGTATTTTCTCTTGTTTTTTCATTGCTTATGCTTAAAAGGCCGCTTGTTTTATCCACCACCAGAATATCCTGATCTTCATAAAGAATAGAAAGTCCTTTGGGTTGAAATCTTTTGGGCGGGCTTTTAAATTTTTTCTGACTTTCATTCATAATGTTTATTTATGGTTGCAGGTTTAGGGTTGTATTTACCTTAGTATACTATAGTTCGCGATAACCGGAAGTTTTTAAATGATTATAATAAGCGTCTATAAAAGAAGCGGATTGTATGGGAATTTAAATTAAACGGTAAAAACTTGTCTTTTTTGTTTGCTGCTGATGGGTATAACTATCCGGGGGGTGGATTATAATAGTTGCTGCTTTGATATGGAGGCTGTAGTTGAAAATACAGCCCCCATATAATTTTACAGTTCATCCATAAATGCAACGGTTGCGGTAACGATCTCATCGGTCTGCTGTTCCAGACTTATTTCAGCATCGCCGTCAATGGGTTTATGGTCATCCAGATACCAGCCGAACTGGTAATGGTTGCCCCCCTGGATGACAACCCATACGGTGTCCTCCGGCAGATGCTCTGCTGATGCGATAATAAGATTTTCCGGGTAAATGCCGTCATTTGTTGCGGAGATGGACAGTGCTTTCAGAGCTGTTTCATCCAGTCTGTTTGCTTCCGAAGGATGGGAGGCCCACAGGATGACCGCATCAATTTTATCCAGATTTGCTTTTGCATATTCACATCCGGCAATGCCGCCCATTGAATGGCCGCCAATGGCCCAGGTGTTTATGGTACCTAGATCATTAATGATGACATCTGCCCGTTCAGGTGCCAGCAGTGAGGTATCTATCGGCATTTTAACCAGCACGACAAGATGGCCTTCAGCTGCAATTGCGTAGGCAGCAGGAGCATATGCCCGTGGATCGATCGAGGCGCCGCCGTAAAGAATAAATCCTGTTGTCGGTTCTGTATGCGCAGGTTTAAAAACATAATAGGGGTCATTGTTCCAGTCTGCAACAGGTGTTTCTGTGATGATAACGGAATTATCGCTCTCTAAATAAATCAGTGCGCTTTCCCTGGGCGGATGGCCGCTTGAACAGGCGGTCAGCAGGGAAATTATAAAAATACAGATAATCCCTGTGAGTCTTGAATGCATCATGTTTCATCCTTTAACATTATGAAATTAACCGCATTATAGAAACAATGATATGGTTAATACTAATTTCTTCATAACAGATCTCCTCTTAAAAGATTATTAGGTTAAAATAAAATATATATCAGGATTTAAATAATACAATGGCTTTCTTTAATTATTTTAGAGAATTAGTTTGTTTTCTAGCAGAAGACTGTACTTATAGTCTATAAAAGAAGTAGATTTAATAAATATAATCATTACTGTCCAAAATAATTTTACTTGCCCGGAAAGAGATCTTTAGGTATTGTTTATGACCTGCAAGGGTGACCCCCGCATTTTAAGCGGGTTTTTTTGTATAATTTTGACTATTTTGACCGGAGTATTTGGAATTGGAGAACTGAACTTATGACCCCCATGACAAAATATATTATTTCAATTGCGAAAGAACTGTCCCTGAAAGAAAAACAGGTGCTGGCCACATCACAGCTGTTAGACGAAAATGCCACCATACCCTTTATTGCCCGGTACCGAAAGGAAATAACCGGTGAACTGGATGAAGTTCAAATTATGTCTATCCGCGATCGCCTGACCCAGCTGCGGGTTCTTGATGACCGGCGAGAGGCGATTTTAAAATCCCTTGATGAGCGGGAGCTTCTAACCGATGAACTTAAGACAAAGATCCTGACGGCCGAAACTCTTGCCGTGCTTGAAGACATTTACCTTCCCTTTAGGCCGAAGCGTCGGACGCGCGGGTTGATCGCCAGGGAGAAGGGGCTTGAGCCACTTGCTGAACTTTTGTTTGAACAGGGTGATGTTGTTCCTGAGATCGAGGCCGCAAAATTTGTGGACGCTGAGAAAGGTGTTGAAACTGAGGAGGATGCTTTGCAGGGTGCACGGGACATCATTGCAGAGAACGTTAGTGAAAATCAGGATGCCCGTTCCAAAATGCGGGCTTTATATGCCGAAAAAAGTGTTATTTCGACTACCGTTATAAAGGGCAAAGAGGAGGAAGGTTCTAAATTTCGTGACTATTTTGAATGGACCGAGCCGGTAAAGACAGCTCCGTCGCACCGGGTTCTTGCCATGCGCCGCGGCGAACAGGATTCATGCCTTATTTTCAGAATCCGGCCGGAGGAAGCGGAAGCACTTTTGCTTCTTGAAGGACTTTTTGTAAAATCAGATAACGCGGCAGCATCCCAGGTGCGTATGGCTGTTCATGACAGCTTTAAACGGCTCTTGTCTCTTTCTATGGAAACTGAGATTCGTCTTGAAACAAAAAAGGCAGCGGATGAAGAGGCCATAAATGTATTTGCAGAGAACCTTCGCCAACTGCTTATGGCTGCACCTTTGGGACAAAAGCATGTACTTGCGCTTGATCCGGGTTTTCGTTCCGGCTGTAAGGTGGTGTGTCTTGATAATCAGGGGAAGCTTTTAAAAAATGATACGATCTATCCCCATGAGCCGCAAAAAAGAATAAAAGAGTCATCTGATACGATCCATAAGCTTTGTGAGCAGTTTAAAGTTGAGTTTATTGCGGTTGGAAATGGAACGGCCGGCCGTGAAACGGAGACTTTTGTGAGAGGTCTTGATCTTCCGGGAAAACCTCAGGTGATCATGGTAAGTGAAAACGGTGCTTCGGTCTATTCTGCTTCAGCGGCGGCCCGTGAAGAGTTTCCGGATTATGACTTAACGGTTCGCGGTGCTGTTTCTATCGGCCGCAGGCTTATGGATCCGCTGGCAGAACTGGTAAAGATCGATGCCAAGTCCATAGGGGTCGGGCAGTATCAGCATGATGTTGATCAGAGATGTTTAAAAGAAAAGTTGGATGACAGTGTGAAGAGCTGTGTGAATAGTGTGGGGGTGGAGCTGAATACTGCAAGCAAACAGCTTCTGACCTACGTTTCCGGAGTGGGGCCGAGACTGGCACAGAATATTTTTGAGCACCGTAATGAAAACGGTCCTTTTGTCACCAGCCGTGATTTGAAGAAGGTTTCGGGCCTCGGTCCCAAGGCTTTTGAACAGGCAGCAGGCTTTCTTCGTATCCGGGGCGGGAGTCATCCTCTTGATGCAAGCGCTGTTCATCCTGAAAGCTATCATATTGTAGAGGCTATGGCAGAGGATCTTGGCTGTACTGTAATTGATCTTATGGGAGACGATAAACTGCGCAAAAAAATTGATCTTAACAAATATATAACTGATAAAGTCGGTCTTCCCACGCTTAATGATATCATGGCTGAGCTTGCAAAACCCGGCCGTGATCCGCGTGACAGATTTGAGTCTTTCTGCTTTGCCGACGGCATTTCGAAAATCGGGGAGGTTACCCCGGGAATGCGTCTTCCCGGGATTGTTACCAACATTACTAATTTCGGTGCTTTTGTGGATATCGGCGTTCATCAGGACGGTCTGGTTCATATTAGTGCGCTTGCGGACAGGTATGTGAAAAATCCGGCAGATGTGGTAAAAGTTCATCAGAAGGTAATGGTTACGGTAATGGAAGTCGATCTGAAACGCAAACGGATTGCCCTGTCCATGAAGAGTAAACCTGAGAGTGAACAGCAAACGGTAGTGAAAACAGAACTTAAAGTAAAGAGCAGAGAGAGTAGACCCGGTAACAAAGGAAAGAGAGCAGAGCGCACAAGTCCTCTCCCTAAAGTCGGTGCGTTTGGAGATCTTCGCGCGAAGTTACTTGAAAAGAATAAAACCAGGCAGTAGTATGACTTTAGGTACTCTGTAATGGGTCTTATATTATAGAGTAATTATTCACGGCTAAAAGCCGTGGCCTTATGTTGGTCCCCAAAGGACCGTAGGAAAATCGGGACCCCATTTTGACCGAGCCGCAGTTATAAGTTTTTTTGTGGATCTAAGGCGACGCATGTTTGAGTCCCGACGAATCGGGACGAGTTTGTGGTGCCGACCGCAAAAAATCTTATGACAAGGGGATCCCGTTTTACGGGACCGGGCAAAGGGTGCCTTTTCTTTGTTACTTTCTTTGGAGCAAGCAAAAAAAGTAAGACAAATATCTTTATTAAAATAATTAATTTAATCCCAGAAACGCTAAAAGCTTTTCGGGTTAAACCCTAAAAAGCCGTGGTTTAATCTTATAATTAAAGCTTAACCTTCGCTTTATTTTTGCCCTCGGCCTTAGCATAAAACGATGCTCAGAACCCGCAGATTTTATTAGAGAATTATTAATTATTTATGGCTGAAAGGTATAAGTGATGGCAAATATAAAACAGATCGAGAAACAGTCCTGGAAACCGGGAAATGTACTGGCTCCGGTGCCTGCAGTGCTTGTGAGCTGCGGCGGCATAAAGGAGTGGAAACCGAATATGATCACCATCGCCTGGGCCGGAAGTATCTGCAGCGACCCGCCCATGCTGTCGATTTCGATTCGTCCTGAACGTCACTCCTATGATATTATAAAGGACACCCGTGAGTTTGTGGTAAATGTAACCACTGAAAAACAGGCAAAGGCTGTGGATTGGTGCGGGATGGTTTCGGGGCGGGATTTAAATAAATTTAAACGAACCGAACTGACTCCGGCGCCGGCTTTAAAAGTTAAATGTCCGATAGTGCTTGAATGTCCCATTAATATTGAGTGCGGGGTTCAGAAAATCATCAAACTCGGTACTCACACCCTGTTTTTGGCGGAGGTTATGGCTGTGCAGGTAACTTCAGAGTTTATTGATAATAAGGGCAAGTTTCGGCTGGACAAAAGCAATTTACTGGCCTTTGGTCTGGGAGAGTATTTTAAAATGGGCCCCCGTATCGGCAAATTTGGTTTTTCAGTTAGAAAACGAAAACATTAGATTCAGCTTTATGAAGCGGAACCTTCTGCAGTCTGGATACAGATGATAACAGCCGGCCGCAAAATAAAAATGATAATGTTCGTTCCTTCATTATTTTGCTAAGGCAGGTCCTGAGATGCGCACAGTTTTAAGCACGTCGATTTTCCCGTGACTTATCTTATTTATTCTTTTTTTTTCTTCGTTTTTTATACTTGCCCCCGGTATTTGTCTTTTTACCTGCCACAGGTTTGTTTTTCTTTTTTATGCCGGCAAGTGCATACAAGGCAAAGTATCCAAACACAATCCATATAAAGTAAAATAATAATATACTGGAAATATTATCCTGATATTTTACGGGCAATCTTTTTTCAATTGAAACTAGAAAAATTGATATCAAAGATATTGAAAAAAAGTCAATAAATAAGACTGATTTTGGAGATGTTTCGTTTTCATATTCGTTAAGGATATTTTTAAAAAAGGGGAAGACAAGTGAAAGGCCGTAAAATATTCCAAATAGAATGCCCCCAATAGTGTAGGCAAATAATTTTACCGTTATTTGACAATACCCGTTAATTAATTTCCCGATCATATTCTTTTGCTCTCTATTTTTTGCTTTAATGCGGTGCTTTATTTGTTCCGGTTAAAGACGTGGTTTTGTTAATTGAAGTATGCTTTTTTCTACAGGAGTCTTTGAATCGGCCCTTATTTTCAGTGATGCTGCAGCTTGTTAATAAATAAACAGTACGTTGTATTTGGATCTTATTTTCCAGCAATAATCGAGCATTCCCGCTTTTGGCGGGATTACCGTGACACTCCGACCGGCATCTAATCTTTTAGCGCTTTATAAACATCCTTAATTATTTCCGAGGTGATTTCTGATGCTGCACGGCTCATGGCTCCAGCAAGAGACCTGGGATTTTTCTTTAAACATTTTTTTGAGGAGCTGTAGCTTTTTTGAAAGCATATTTTTTTTAAGTCGTCTTTTTCTATTTCTGAAAGAAGGGTAATTGTTAATGCCAGATGTGCTTCCCATCCGTTTTTAGTATCCAGTTCATAAAATTCATCAACATGTCCGTTTATGGTATATAAAGCGGCAGTGCTGCTGCTGTATGGGAATACAGCTTTAAAGCTGTTTGACTGTTTTATTCCTCTAAACAGATAGTCCGATATCATGTTGCCCGGATTTACGCCCCATTTATGATAGTTGTAAACATTATGGGTCAATGGTGCCTCTGAGTAAATCATCTGAATTGTATTATACAGAGGTGCGACAGAGAAGCGGTGTACTTTTAAGGTCAGGGGCAGGGGAGTGGCTGCAGGTTTTTCAACAAGCTGTGCAATTGTATAATATGAAATCTCCGGCTGAGGCTGTTTAAGGCTCACACATGAAGTTAAGAATATTGAAGTTATTGAAAGTATAATCAGTAATTTTATTTTGCAGATCATAATATATCCTCATTATGGATTCGTATAAAAAGCGAGAGAAATTTATTTATCGATTTTCTTTGCTTTTGGCGGTTCGCTAAACAATAGCTGTGACGGCTGGGACGATACAGTCTCCATTAATCTGTTCAGGCTTTCGCTTGCTGTTTCCAGATTCTGGCCTGCGACCAGAAGCTGGTGCTGTAAAAGCCGAATAGACTCATCCGTTCCGGACATCATGTCAGTGCCTTTTTCCATCAGGACATTGGCATTTTTAGTGGCCCGGGAAAGGTCGGAAATGGCACTGTTTATGGCTGCCCGGTTATCAGTAACAATAGATTGAAAATCTTTCAGGCTCAGTTCCGCCTGGCTCATCATTTCGTTTAAGTTTTCTGATGTTCCTTTAATGTTAGCATCCGCGATCATCTGGTTTAAGCTGTCCAGACTTATTTTAATCCTATCGGATATCCCCGCAAGATCAATTGACCGGATCTGGCCGAGGAGATCATCAACTCCTTCAAAGAGCTGGCTGATGTCAGACGGCTTTGAGCTAATGATCGGATTTTCCGTTGGAAAAGAGAGTTTTGGAGATTTTATTCTTTCACCTTTTTTTATCTTGTCCATTTCGACAAACATGCTTCCGGTAATACCTACGGACTTTAGCTGAGCAATCAGATCAGAACTAAGCTTCTGGCCGGAATCGATCTTTAAGATGACCTGTATCAGCTTTGAATCGGGTGCAACACTGATGTGTTCGACTCTTCCGATTGAAACACCTCTATATTTAACCGGAGAATCAATATCCAGGCCCTGAACAGATTCATTAAAAAAGGTTACATAGTTTCTTCCTTCTTCAAGAAACTTAGACATGCCGAGCCATACAAAGGCAAGAAGACCGATCGCAAAGCCGCAGGTGACGAAAAGACCCACGGTAAATTTTGTTTTCTGAGATGCCATTATGTAAATTCCTTTCCTGTCATATCCTTTTGACTGGGTAGACGGTTAAAAAACTGTTTTACAAACTGGTTCTGGGAATGATCGCGAAGGTGTTTCGGATCCCCATCTGCGATGATTCCCTTGGTTCTTTTATCAAGCATGATAACACGTTGTGCAACTGTGAAGATACTGTCCAGCTCATGGGTGACGATGACCATGGTGGTCCCCAGTACTTTGTTTAAGTGAAGGATAAGGTTGTCAAGATCAATGGATGAGATCGGGTCAAGACCGGCTGAAGGTTCATCAAAGAACAGGATCTTGGGGTTCAGTGCCATGGCACGGGCAAGGCCGGCCCTTTTTTTCATGCCGCCGCTGATCTCAGAGGGCAGGTGGTTTTCAAATCCATCCAGGTTAACCAGACTGAGTTTCATCTTGACCAGGGTTTGGATCGCACTTTCAGGAAGATTTGTGTATTCTCTCATGGGAAGCGCAATATTTTCAGCCAGGGTCATTGAGCCGAACAGGGCGCCGCTCTGGTAAAGGATACCGACTTTTTTCAAGACATTACTGAAGGTCTCTTCATTACAGCTGCAGATGTCATCATTGTCAATGATGATATTTCCTGACATGGGCGGAATCAGTCCCACCAGGTGTTTTAGAAGGGTGGATTTTCCGCAGCCGCTTCCGCCCAGGATAACGAATATCTCGCCTTCATAAATATCAAAGGAAAGGTTATTTAGAATGACGGTTTCATCATATCCTGCGGTCATGTTACGGACTTTTATAACCGGCTCACGAGACATTTTTTAGCTCCAGTATCTTAATACGACTGCAAAGATAGAGTCGGATAATATTACTAAAAATATACTGCTCACAACAGATGATGTCGTGGCCTGGCCCACAGATGCAGCGCCACCTTTCACCTGAAAGCCTCTTAAACATCCGATAAGCGCGATTAAAAAGGCAAAGATCCCGCATTTAAACGCACCCCATACCACATCAAACAGGGTCAGGGTTTTAAATGTCTGGGTCAGATAGGCATTGGCGGTCAGGTCAAGCATGCCCACTCCAACAATAAGACCGCCTGTAATTGCAAAAATATCAGAAAAAAGAGCAAGTATGGGTACCACTGCAACAGCAGCAAGGACTTTGGGCACCACCAGAAAACGGCTGGTATCAAATCCCATGGTAAAAAGGGCATCTACTTCTTCATTTATTTTCATGGTACCGATTTCAGCAGCAAAAGCAGACCCTGATCTGCCGGCAACGATAATGGCGGTCATGATCGGGCCCAGCTCGCGGACCATGGAAAGGCTCACCAGTGAGGCCACGTAAATATTTGCGCCGAACTGCTGAAGCGATACCGAAGACATGAAGGCCATAATCAGACCTAAAAGGAAGCTGATCAGTCCGACGATGGGCAGGGCATCAACCCCTGTTTTCTGCATGTAGTCAATGGTGTCGTTTACGCGTAGAGATCTGGGATGTCTTAAGGTATAAAGAAGCGCCAGACACACAGATCCGATGAAAATGCACATGTCTTTCAGGTCGGAAAAGTAGCTGATGGCGGCATCACCCAGCCGGATAAATATATTCGGAGATCGTTCCCGGGTGAAGGGATCCTGCCTGCCCAGAGATGAGAAATTGAGGCTTTCGAGCATTTCATTAACTTCATCGCCGGCATTTTCAATCGTAAAAGAGCCATTGTTTGCGGTGATGAGTTTCTTTATCTCCACCAGCAGCATGGCGCCGTAATCATCAAGGTAATTTACATTTTTAAGGTCAACAATGAGCTTTGTGTTTAATCGTTTTTTAAATGTCCGGATAAGGCCTTTGATGATCTTGTCGGAGCTTTCCGTATCTATTCTGCCGTTAAGCTGCAGGACAGTCGTGTCTCCAGCCCCTTTTTTAATGGAGTAATGGCTGTTTGGAGTTAATTTGGTTTTCATGGTTTTTTAAACCGGAATTTTTTTAGAGCTTCGATATCGATCTCAAATACTGATTCGAGTTTATTTACATCCATCTGGAAGACCAGCCAGCCGATAAAATTATCCGCATCGTATGTCCTGAAAGCGATTTCAATTCCTTTTTTGCCCTGGGGGTCATTGCTGCTTGAGCGGTAAAGGCTTAGAACAGAGTGGATAGAGTCTTCGGACTCAGTGAATGCTATCCCGCCGTAACTTGAACCGATCAGCTGTTCCGGGTCTGTATCTTTTTGGATAGAATATGCATTTATGACAGTTAAGTCTGTATTTAACAAAAGAACCCCGGTGTAGGGCAGGTTCTTTTTTTCCTGTATATCAAAAAATTCTTTTAGGGTCTGTCTTGCTGTATTTGTTTTTCCGGGTTCAAAGCAGCCTGAGAGCAGTGATTTTAATACCAGGTAGTCCTTTGCCAGATGGTTCCTCAGATCCTGTTTTTTAGTATCAACGGTATGATATCCCTTTGTGATATAGGGAATGGCAAAGAAACCGGCTGCGCCGAGAATAAAAATAACGATAATCAGCGGTATGAGCCAGTAGGTTGTCCAGCGCTGGCTTTGTTTTAACTTTTGTACGGCGGTTACATCTCTGCCGATCGAGAGTACCCCCTGAAAATTATGGTGTCCGTCGTGTAGGATGGTAGTACTGGTGGAGACAGATAAGGTCCCTTTTTCCGGGTGTTTTACCTTCAGAATCCTTTCCCGTACCGCATATTGGGACTGAACATCATTTAAGAACTCATTATAAGCTTTAGGGTCTTCATATATCTCTTCAACACTGTTTCCATTTATCTGATCACGGTCACGGCCGTAAAGTTTTTCAGCGGCTGTGTTCCAGGTAAGGATCCGGTTATTTTTATCCGTCATGATAACGGCATCCGGGATCTGATCGCCTAATCCCTTTAGTCCGTACAAAACACGGTTGGTCTCATCAAGTCTCTGTGCCAGGATGATAGATATTTCACGCGCGATATCCGGAAATTTACCTAGAAAATCGGTTATATCGTCTTTCGGGATGCAAAGTGCATTTACGTCTCTGTTTGCCTTTAAGGTTGCTGTTCTTTTTGAACCTAAAAGAAAAGACATCTCGCCGAATAAAGATCCGGAGTCTGAGATATCGGCGATTTGTTTATTGCCTTTAAAAATATCAATTTTACCGTCGAGAAGGATATACAGGTCCTGGGTGGAATCGCCTTCCAGAAAGATGGTTTGGGCAGATTGAAAAGATGTTTTGTATTTATCCAGTTCGGGGTTGTCTAGGATGTTTTTTATCATTTATTTAGTGCTGTTGTTGGCTGGTTTTGTGAAGGCAGTATAGGGTAAAGGGTAGGCTTGTGTCAAGTGAAAGAACTGTACCGGCCGTATTTAAATATGCCGGTACAGCTTGTGCATTTATGAAGGAATATTAAGATGTTTGCCATGCGTTGTTAAAAATCTTTTTCATGCTCTTTGCGATTGATCCGGAGCTCATTGAAAGCGCATATTTTTCTTCTGCATCCGAGAAGAAGATAACTTTATCATCATAGAGCATAATTGAATTATCTATTAAAAGTTCTTCTTTTAAGAAACGGGTTTCTCTGTGTTCATTAGAATCTCTTCCCTGGTATTCTATCATGGCAGGCGTTTCAGGGATAAGCATCTTTAAAAATATGTCCCGTTCCATTCTTGTGGGAATATAATATCCTCTGTCATATTCCTCGTCAAAGACTGCAGCCAGGTTTTCAACACTTCCCATGTAATATATGGCTTTTTCTTTTGATTCAAGGCTTTGGGTTGCAAGGTTTCTGAAATCTTCATGGGTTTCATAAGTCTCAATTTCCGGTAGGTTTTTATTGATGCTCTGTGATGTTTCCATGGGGTAATTGTTCCTTTAAGGGTCTAAATGTTTATTTTAGTGTTTTTATGTTAACGAAAAATTATATCACAAAGGGTAAAAGCATACAACTGAAGAAAAATATGGAGTCTAATTACAGGTTGGAATTTGTGGAATAAATTTTGAGTAGGGTTCGGAAGAAAGGTGATTTACTTATTATATCTTGGTATAAATCATGTGTGGCTTTAGAAATGTATATGGTCTGAGGTTAATGATAAGAGTGCAGGATATTGTTTTGATAATTCATCATTAAGTGGATAACGCTTAACGGTTCTGCAAAACAGTTTCTCTAAGGCGTGATGCCAGTTCTTTAAGGCTGTGATTATCAACTGCGAACTGTCTTAATTCTTTTCCAAATGTTGTTTTATTTTCTTTTGACAGAGCAAAAAGGCTTTTGATCTTTTCTGCCAGATCAGTCGGGTCGTTTTCCTTAAAGATAAACCTCTCATCAATTGCGCCTTTAAATGCCTGTCCCGAAACCAGAACCAGGGTCTCACAGGCCATTGCTTCAAGGATGGTCTTGTCAAAAAGACCGGAAGGGGAGAGGTTGACATAGATCTGACTTTTGTTGTAGATCTCAGGTGTTTTGTAGTTTGCGATATTGCCGTGGTATTTTAAAAGACCTTGCTGCTCCAGACCTTCTGATGATTCTTTTAGTGTTTCAAGATAGTTTCTGTGTTCTTCAAGGGGGTCTCCGACAACAGCCAGAGAAAAATCTATATTTTCAGCTTTAAGCAGTTTTGCTGTTTCGATCAGAATATCAATTTTTTTAATGGGCGATATTCTTCCCAGGCAGAGGATTGAGTTCTCTTTCTTTGAGATATTTTGATCCCGGATAAAATGGTCTGTGTCAACCCCGGCCGGCATCTGTATGGCGTTTTTAAACTGAGCACAAAAGGAAAAGGCAGAGGTGTAGAAAGCAGCATTAACGGATTTTACCGCTGATCCTGCAATACGGTTTCCGACTTCATGATTGTACCACATGAAGATCTCTTTATGCCACAGCTGCCAGAGGAATTTTCCAAGAAGAATATGGATGGGGGTCATGTGGACCAGAACCGCACCGTATTTTTTTCGTTCGCGGATAATGTGTCTGAAAAAATTAACAGTATATTTCAGTCTTGATCTTCCATTTTCTTTCCCAAGGCTTAGAACTTTTACGTTTTTGGGCAGGTCATACTCTCCTTTTTCAAGGCAGATAACGATCAAAGAATCGAATTCAGCAGCAAACTTAACTATCCAGTTATGAAAAAACCCAAGTACACCATCATTGCGGTCGACTTTTTGGGTTATGATCAGGAGGTTCATTTAGAGTGCCTAAAGTAAGTTAAAGTGCCTGAAGTACTTGAAGTGCCTAAAGTATTTAAAGTGCCTGAAGTAAGTTAGAGTGCCTAAAGTACTTGAAGTGCCTAAAGTATTTAAAGTGCCTAAAGTAAGTTAAAGTGCCTGAAGAACCATAACTTTAAATACTTTAAATACTTTAAATACTTTAAGTACTTTAAGTACTTTAAGTACTTAAATTGCTGAAATATAAATTAGAGATGTATTGTTAAGTTAAGACAACTTTTTGCCAATTGATGTTAATAAGGCCAACAATTCTCTGCTCTCATTGCAAACAGGTTCAAACTCTTCAGGCAGCATCCATTGCATATCAGAGATAATTTCAAGCCAGTATAGCGTCTCATTTGCTTCACTTGCACAAATTCCTATTTTATTTTTAAAATCAGCCTTGCTCCTTGAACGATTTGCTTCTCTGTAATTAGCACCAATTGATGTTCCTGATTTTGTTAATTGGTTTTTTATTACCCTTCCCTCGGAAGTATTTGGTATTTTCACTGACAGCTTAATTATGCTGACAGCAAATTTTCTGGTACGGATTTCAAGTTTTTCTGCGAACTCTTTATTTTCCATAAGTAATAAAAATATCTAAAGTGCCTAAAGTAAGTTAAAGTGCCTAAAGTAAGTTAAAGTGCCTAAAGTACTTCAAGTACTTCAAGTACTTCAAGTACTTCAAGTACTTTAAGTACTTTAAATACTTCAAGTACTTTAAGTACTTTAAGTACTTAAGTTGCTCTCTTCACACCGGTTCGATATCAAATGCGTCTATTTTTACGGATGCACCCTGTTTAAGAAGGTCAATTGATAGAATCAGCAGGTTCTGGGTCCGTTTTTCCATCAAGATTCCTTCCACACCGGCAAGCGGTCCGGATGTGATTCTTACCCTTTGCCCCTCAGTGATGTATGGGTGAGGGTCGATCTGCTTTTTATTTTCTACCAGTTTTTTAAAGTAGTTTATCTGTTCTTCAGGTATGGGCGCAGGTTTTCCTTCTAAAGTTAAAAAACGGACCACACCGGAGGTTTTAATAACTGATAGCGTGCTGTTATAATCATCCGGTATATGGACAAAAATGTATCCCGGAAAAAGCGGGAAGGTGACCAGCTTTTTCCGGTCTTTCCAGTGCCGCAGTCTTTCAATTACCGGCAAAAATGTATCAATATTTGTTTCAGCAAATTTTTTTTCAACCTTGAATTCATATCTTGATTTCAGGTAAACAGCATGCCAGCGTTTTTCTTGTGATTTTTCCATAAATTTTGGCGATTATATATTTATAGCAGTAAAATTACAAAGTTATTTAAATGAAAGTAATCGGTAAAGAGATGTTTTGTCAAGTACTTAATTGGCACCTCTCATTGACACTTTATATATATAATTGATCTATAATTTTTAACTAAGAAGCTTATCATTCTTTTGAAATTAATATAAGGTTTTATTCGGAATGAAAGAAGATAGTCGAAAAAGAAGTTATTGTTGAAGAACCGTTCTTCAAGATCATACGTTTGCTTCTTCATTTTTCCCATTCATCATTCGATGCCTATCCTGCCTGTCCTGAGCTTGTCGCGGGGAGCCTGGTCGAAGGGTTGAACGTTACTAATCTAAAATTAAAAATAATTACCGAGATGCGCTTCGCAGCTAGCTGCGTGGAGTATCCTTTTTCTACGGTCCCCTTTGGGAACCAGACTAAGGCCACGGCTTTTAGCCGTGGATAATTACTGCAGATAATATTATGATGTACAGAACTGATCGAGGGGATGCTTTTTATTTGACAATGATCCTCGGTATTCTTTCATTGATCCGGGTGGTCACTTCGTAATTGATGGTTCCGGCCCAGGCGGCAAAATCTTCTGCAGTGATGACTTCATCACCATTTCTGCCCATAAGCACCGCTTCATCTTCCGCTTTGACACCCGGGATGCCGGTAATATCTGCCATGATGATGTTCATGCATACTCTGCCGCGGACCGGGGCTTTTTGACCGTTGATAAGGACATGCCCATGGGTAATGCTTCTGTCAAAGCCGTCGTAATAGCCAACAGGTATAATGGCAAGATTTGTGTCCTTTTCAGCCGTATAGGTGCATCCGTACCCAATGGGCTCTCCTTTAGGTATGTTTTTGACCTGTGCGATCTTTGCTTTCCAGGTCAGGGCAGGGGAGAGATGAAAACCATTTTTTATTTCATGGGTGTATGCATCATAGGTCTCCGGTGAAGGCCACATTCCGTAACAGGCAATACCGGGACGCACCATCTGAAAATGTGTTTTATTAAAAAGAATGACTGCGGCTGAATTTGCGCAGTGTAGTAACGGGATGTTGATCCCGGCTTTTTTAAGGGAAGCGGCCGAAGCCTCAAAATGTTTTAGCTGAAGCTCGGCATACGAATGATCCGTTGTGTCTTCAATGTTTGCAAAGTGGGTTGAGAGTCCTTCTATTTCTATACCTTTAAGGTCTTTTGCAGTTTGTGCGAAAGCTTTCAGGCTGTTGAGTGAAATGCCCTGTCTGTTTGTGCCGGTCTCGACCTTTAGGTGTATTTTTGCGGTATTTCCGGTGTTCGCTGCTGCTGCTATGGATTTCAGTGTGTCAGGGTTATAAACAACAAGGCGGCAGTTGAGTTTAATGGCAAGCTGAACACTGTCAAGGGGGACGTATCCGAGAATATAAAGAGGTGCTGATATTCCTGCTTTACGTAGAGATCCTGCTTCGTACACTGAATTAACAGACAGCCAGTCTGCACCCGCATCCAGAAATAGTTTTGAGGTTTCGATCAGGCCGTGCCCGTATGCATTTGCCTTCACACAGGGGCACAGGATCGTTTCCTTACCGATTATTTTACGGAGCTGCTGGATGTTGTTTTCAAGGGCGCTTTTTGAAATTTCTATCCAGGTGAGTTCGCTCATATTATATGATTTTATTCAAAGGATATTCTATTATTCCTTCAGCTCCCTCTTTAAGGAGAGCAGGTACAAGCTCTCTGACTTTTGACTCGGAAATGATCGTCTCAACGGAAAACCAGTCGGTGTTATACAGGTTTGCAACCGTAGGTGCTGTAAGGCTTGGAAGTACATTAATGATCCTGTCGATCTTGTCCTTTGGAATATTCATTTTAAGCCCCACCATTCCGTCAGCTCTTAAAGCACCGCTCAGAAGAAGTGAGATCTGCTGTATTTTTTCTTTTTTCTGAGGATTTTCCCAAGCCTTTTTATTGGCAATGAGCTGTGTGTTTGTCTCTAAAAGCTCGTGTATTATTTTAAGGCCGTGGGCTTTTATGGTGCTCCCGGTTTCGGTGACTTCTACGATTGCATCAGCGAGACCTTCAACAACTTTGCCTTCGGTTGCACCCCAGGAAAATTCCACATCAACATCAATGTTTTTTTCACTGAAATATTTTTTTGTGAAGTTTACCAGCTCTGTGTATATCTTTTTCCCCTGAAGGTCTTTTAGCTCTTTAATCGGTGAATCCTCTTTTACGACCAGAACCCATTTGGCCGATTTTGTAGATACTTTTGAGTAGATGAGGTCCTGTACAACGACCACATCAGAATTATTTTCAAATACCCAGTCTTTGCCGGTGAGACCCAGGTCAAGGGTTCCATTTTCTACAAATCTCGGCATTTCCTGTGCCCGGACCAGAGAGCAGGAGATATTATCGTCATCTATGCTGGGGAAATAGCTGCGGGAACTTGTTGAAATATTCCATCCTGATTTCCTGAACAGTTCGATAGTTGCTTTTTCAAGACTTCCTTTTGGAATGCCGATCTTGATTTTTTCCAAAATATTATCCTCCAAATTATTAACTAATTATGATAAATTATCATTATTATTAAACACGGTCAACGGAAAAAGAAAGTTGATCTAGCAAAGAATAGTCGCTAAATCAGGGTCAGTTGTCAATTGTTTGTAGTCCGTTGCAACAGACTACTGACGACGGATCCTGTGGCGTTCAAATGGATACTTTGTTACGACTTAAAAAATGTAGTCTAGAATTAAGGCAATTTAGTGAGAAATATTAAGCTTAAAATACAATTTGACGGTACGGACTATCATGGCTGGCAGATCCAAAAAGAGGACAGGACTGTCCAGAAGACAGTTCAGAATGCGGTATCAACGATTGTGAACAACGAAGTAAAGCTTCATGGTTCGGGCAGGACAGATGCCGGCGTTCATGCCCTTGGACAGGTGGCTCATTTTAACTCTGACTCATTAATTGATCTGGACACCATAAAAAAAGGCTTAAACAGTCTCCTGCCGGACGATATTTTAATAACTGATGCTATCGATATGGATCCGGAATTTCATTCCCGTTTTAGTGCAAAAAGCAGAACCTACTGGTATTTTATCTGGAACTTAACGGAGCGTTCCCCTTTTTACAGCCGGTATTCCTGGCATATTTTTAAACCCCTTGATGTGAAAGCCATGGAAAAAGCAGCCGGCGCTCTTATTGGTGTACATGACTTTTCATCGTTTCAGGGGGCTGATAAGGAGGCGGTTAACCCTGTCCGGGAGATTACCCGGGTCCGTTTTAAAAAGGCGGGTAAACATATTTTACTCTTTGAGATACAGGCAAGTTCCTTTTTAAAACATATGGTAAGAAATATTATGGGGTCACTTGCTGATGTGGGCAGGGGAAAACAGGTGCCCGCCTGGGTCGATGATGTGCTTGGGAAAAAGAACAGGATTTTTGCTGGTGCTACAGCACCTGCCCGGGGATTGTTTTTGAAAGAAGTAAAATATTAACCGATAGCAAAGTGCAGAGAGCCTGGCGTGAAACAAGTAAATAGATGAACGTCGAACACCGAACGTTTAACATCGAATTATGGATGGAAAAAATGACCCTGCAAACAAAAAATAATCATTCGATCTTTGTGGTTGATTTTTTATTCAACGTTGGAAGTTCGATGTTGGACGTTCATTTTTATTTTAAATTTTATACACTTTTTTCTTACCGCAATGTACTTTTCTATTTGCCCAGCTCAAGCCTTTTGGCAAGAAATGGCGGAAGACCTGCCTCAATTATTTTTTTCTGGGTTTTTTTAATGTCATACGCAACTCTTTTAATAGAGAACTTCTCTTTTTCAGAGTCATATATTCCATAACAGGCAAGCGTATTTTTATCTCTTGGCTGTCCGACACTTCCGCAGTTGATAATATATCTTGAATCTTCACGGATGATTATTTCACCGGTTTTTTCTTTAATTACTTGATCTCTGTTTTCCAGTATGAAAATTACCGGGATGTGTGTATGCCCCAGGAAACAGAATTTTTGAGAAAAACTTTCAAAACAGACCTGTGCTTTTTCTGTGTTTGGGACATAGTCCCAGCTTTCAGGAAAATAGGGAGTTGAGTGCACATAAACACGAGTATCCGTTTTTTCTTTTAGGGGAAGTGACAAAAGGAAGGCTCTGTTTTTATCGGTCAGTTTATTTCTTGTCCACAGTGCTGCTTCTTTTGCCCGGGGATTAAAACTTTCGATGTTATTTTTTCCGGCACAGGCCCAGTCATGATTACCAACCAGAATGATGTCTGATATCTCGTCAATTAAACGAATGCACTCGTTTGGGTCTGCACCGTATCCTACAATATCTCCAAGAAAAATGACTGTATCTATCCGGTTTTCTCTGAGAGAAGAAACGACGGCAATAAGAGCTTCAAGATTGCTGTGTACGTCTGAAAGAAAAGCAGTTTTCATGGCAGATTCTGTTATAAAGGTCCTTGTTTTTTTAAGTATATTAAAATTAAAACTATATATAAAGAAGAAATATAGCATCTTTAATGTTTAGCTGTAATTTACCAAATTCTTTAGCCTTAATCTCCAATTTAATAATTATAAATATTTTTGAAAAAGAGGTATAAAAAAGGTTGAAACAGCTTGTTATCCCTTATATAATAATTCGTTTAATGATTTTTCAGGACAGACGTTCTGTCCTTATAAATAAACCAATAATTTTACAGGTGAAAAATGACAGACAAAAATATGAAACTACCTATTTTAAGAGATGAGATAGATAAGATTGACGATCAGATCCTCGAACTTTTGAACAAGAGAGCGGGTTTTGTGCTTGAAGTCGGTAGAGTCAAAGAACAAGAGGGCAAAATAGTTTTTCATGTTCCTGAAAGGGAAGAGGCGATATATAAACGTCTGATTGGAAAAAATACGGGTCCTTTTCCGGAAAATGCGATTCGGCCGGTTTACAGGGAAATAATTTCAGCATCTCTGGCAATGGAGAAGCCTTTGAAAATAGCATGTCTGGGTCCTGAAGCAACCTTTTGTCACATTGCCTCAATAGAACATTTTGGACAGGCGGCTAATTTTATACCTTCCCGGGATGTTCCAGACATCTTTGATGAAGTTGAAAGGGGAAGGGCGGATTATGGGGTTGTTCCTATTGAAAATTCAACTGAAGGGGTGGTTAACCTGACGCTTGATATGTTCTTTGATTCTCCATTGCAGATATGTGCTGAAGTCATGCTGAGTATTTCCCAGTGTCTGTTGTCAAATGAGGAAAAGCTTGAGGATATAAAGATCATATATTCTCACCCTCAGGCAATTGCACAGTGTTATACCTGGATTACACGTAATCTCCCCCATGTTGAGATAATGGAGACCTTAAGTACTGCCCTTGCCGCTAAAACAGCAAAAGAGGAAAAGGGTGCGGCTGCAATTGCCAGTGAGTTTGCTGCAAAGACTTACCGAATTCCTGTATTTAAAGCAAGAATAGAGGATAATCCTCATAATTACACCCGGTTCTGGGTGATCGGGAAGAAATCACCGGGTCTTTCCGGAAAAGACAAGACGTCACTGATGTATTCGATCAGAGACGGTGTCGGTGCACTGCACAATCTTTTGCTGCCTTTTTCTGAAAATGGTATTAACCTGACAAAGATCGAGTCAAGGCCGTTTAGAAAGAAAGCGTGGGAATATATTTTCTTTATTGATATTGAAGGGCATAGGGATGAACCGGTTATTAAAAAAGCGATTGACAGTCTTGCTGCTCAATCACAGTTTATGAAAGTTCTCGGATCGTATCCGATGAGTATAACGCCAGCGGAATAGTAATTATTATGAAAAAGTTAGTTCCTGATTATATTAAAAATGCAATGCTCTATCCTCCCGGAACGCCTTTAGATGAGGTTAAACGGAAGCTTGGGATCACAGATGTTGTAAAGCTGAATTCAAATGAGAACAGTCTTGGACCTTCTCCTTTTGCCGTAAAGGCAATATGTGATTCTGCGGGCCAGGTTAACTTTTATCCGGACAACAGTGCTTACTATCTTAAACAGAAACTGGCTGAAAAATATGCGGTTCTTCCTGAACAGATCATCCTGGGGAACGGTTCAAATGAGCTGGTACAGTTCATCCTGATGACTTTTCTTCTGCCGGAAGAAGAGATCATTACCTGTGATCCTACCTTCCTTTTATACCGTATTATGGGCAGCGTTTTTGGCGGAAGAATAAAAGAGGCGGGTCTGAAAGATTTTTGTTTTGATCTTGATGCTGTTTTATCTGAAGTAACAGACAGGACCAAACTTGTTTTTATCAGTAATCCAAACAATCCCACAGGGACGATCGTTAAAGCGGATGTTTTTAAAAAGTTTATGGATGATCTGTCCGAAGATGTGATCGTTGTAATGGATGAGGCTTACTTCGAGTATGTAACAGACCGTGATTGTCCTGATTCTATAGGGTATATAAAGGATAAAAATAATATTATTGTTCTGCGGACTTTCTCAAAAGCATATGGTCTTGCCGGTTTAAGGATCGGTTATGCCTTTGCGCATGAGAGTCTTGTGAATCAGATGGAAAAGGTAAGGGAACCGTTTAATGCAAACAGTCTTGCCCAGAAGGCGGCTCTAGCGGCGCTTGATGATCTTGATCATATCAGAAAAACAACAGAAAATAATGCGGCCGGGCTTTCATATATGTATGAACAGCTTAAAAGGCTTGACCTTGAGTTTATTAGATCCCAGGCCAATTTTGTTACCCTAAAGCTGGGGGCGGATGCCGGAAAAATATGTGAAAGGCTGATGAAATCGGGGATCCTGGTTAGAAACATGGAAAGCTTTAAAATGGGGGAATATATAAGAGTCAGTATCGGCCTTCCTTCAGAAAACGAACGGTTTATAAAGGGTCTGCAAAATATTTTAGTTTCTTAATCTCTGTAAAAACTGGAAAGAATTGATGGACAAGGATTTTATCATAACGATAGACGGGCCCGGCAGCTCCGGAAAAAGCACTATCGGTAAAGCCCTGGCAAAGAGAAAAAGAATGATATATCTGGATACCGGTGCCATGTACAGGGTTGTGGGACTGGAATCGAAAAACAGAGGGATCCGTCCGGATGATCCGGAAGGGCTTAAAAGTCTGTGCGAAGATATTAAAATCTCATTTAAACAGGGGGAAGTCGGCCAAAGGGTCTTTTCATCCGGCGTGGATGTGACAGATGCCATAAGACTTCCGGAAATAAGTATGCTGGCATCGAGAGTTTCAGCAGAAAAACCCGTGAGAGAGGCCCTTGTTTCTCTGCAGAGAGAAGCCGGAAAAGAGGGAAATATCGTGGTTGATGGAAGAGATGCCGGAACGGTCATTTTCCCCAATGCGAGGTTTAAATTTTATCTGGATGCAAGTGCGGATGAGCGGGCAAAAAGAAGGCATAAAGAACTTGTTGATAAAAAAGTAGAAGTAAGTTATATTAAAATATTTCGGGATATAGAGAAAAGGGACAAAGACGATACCACAAGGGCTTTGTCTCCGCTGAAGCCGGCAGAAGATGCCGTTATAATAGATACCACTTCGATGTCAATTGAAGAAGTTCTTGAGGAGATCGCAGGGAAGGTCGAATCCGGTACGGATTCAATGTCATAAATAAAAAACGGAAGAGAGGAAATAAATTAATGAACCAACCAACTAACAATGAAGAAGCAGTAACCCAGGAGTCTGTACCCGTAACGGATACGGATGAAGAGCTCAGTTTTGCACAGCTCTTTGAAGAGAGTTTAAAAGACGGAAAGATCCAGATCGGTGAGGTTGCAAAGGGACGGATTATTCAGATAACGTCCGATTTTGTGGTGGTGGATGTAGGTTTCAAGTCAGAAGGTCAGATCCCGGTAGGTGAGTTTATGGACTATGGTCACACCTTAAAAGTTAAGGAAGGTGACAGTGTGGATGTCTTTGTGGAAGACTGGGAAAATGAAAACGGCATGATGAGCCTTTCCAAGGAAAAAGCTGACAGGATGCTGGTATGGGATAAGATTAATGACATCTATGCAGATGATGGCATCATCGAAGGTACCGTTATCTCCCGTATTAAAGGCGGTCTTTCTGTTGATATCGGCCTCAAGGCATTTTTGCCGGGTTCACAGGTCGATCTTCATCCCATCCGTGATCTGGACAGTCTTATGGGTAAGAATTTTGATTTTAAGATTCTAAAGCTCAGCAAGAAACGCGGAAACATTGTTCTTTCAAGACGTGCCATCCTTGAAAAAGAAAGAGAAAGCTTAAGAGGCGAAACCCTGAAGAAGATCAAAGTCGGTGAGATACTTAAAGGTATTGTTAAAAATATCACTGATTATGGTGTGTTTATTGATCTTGGCGGAATTGACGGACTTTTGCATGTGACTGATATTTCCTGGGGGAGGATCACTTCTCCAAGGGATTACTTTACCATCGGAGATGAGATTGATGTAAAGATTCTTTCTTATGATGAGGAAAATCAGAGGGTCGCCCTGGGTTATAAACAGATGAAGGTTAATCCCTGGGAAGTTGTTGCAGAAAAATATCCTGTGGGCAGCCGTATCTCAGGTAAGATCGTTAATATTACCAATTATGGTGCGTTTATCGAACTGGAAGAAGGTGTTGAGGGTCTTATCCATATTTCCGAACTTTCATGGACAAAGAAGGTCAAACATCCTTCACAGATCCTTTCGATCGCTGATGTTGTTGAGGCCGTTGTTCTTGACATGGATGTGCTCCGGAAGAGAATTTCTCTCGGCTTAAAGCAGCTTGAGCCGAATCCATGGACCGCCATCGAGGAAAAATACCCGATCGGTACCATCGTAGAAGGTGCTATTAAAAACATCACTGATTTTGGTGTTTTTCTTGGACTGGAAGAGGGCATTGATGGACTGGTTCATATCTCGGATATTTCCTGGACTCAGAAGATCAAACATCCGGCTGAGATCTATAAGAAGAGTGAAATTGTAAAGGCTGTTGTACTGAGTATTGATAAAGATAATGAAAGATTTTCTCTGGGTATTAAACAGCTTGAGCCGGATCCCTGGGAAATCGTTCCTAAGAAATACAGACGCGGCCAGGTGGTAAAAGGTGTGGTCACCAATATTACTGATTTTGGAATTTTTCTTGAAATAGAAGAAGGTGTTGAAGGTCTTATCCATGTGTCTGAAATAGGCGAAGATAAGGCAGGCAGCCTTAAAGAGTTGGCCACTGTGGGTGAGGATCTGGAAGCCCTTATTATCAGTATTGATAAGCGCAGCAGAAAGATCGGTTTAAGTTTAAGAGAGTTAAAAGATGCTCTTGAGAAAAAAGATATAGATAATTATCTGGAAGATGAAAAAGATGCATCTACCGCCACTCTAGGTGATGTGATGCGGGCTGAAAGCGCAGCGGCGGCTAAGGCGGAAGCAGTTCCTGCAGCAGAAGCAGCGCCTCCTGTAGTAGAAGCAGCAGCTCCTGCGGAAGAAGCAGCGCCTCCTGTAGTAGAAGCAGCGCAGCCTGTAGCAGAAGAAGTTGCAGCTCCTGAAGTAGAAGAAACACAGCCTGTAGCAGAAGAAGCTGCGGCTCCTGAAGTAGAAGCTGAAGCTGAGCCGGCTGAAGCAGCTCCGGCTGCAGAAGCAGAAACCCCGGCTTCTGACGCAGAACCGGAAGCTGACGCTGATGAAAAAAAAGATGAGTCGTAAATTGGTGTTTATTTAAAATAAACAGAGGGAAGGAGAGAGTTCTCCTTCCCTCTTTTTTTACCCTTTAACAACTTAGATAGTGATTTTGCTTATGAAAAAACATCCTTTTTTGTTCGGTTTTTTAATCATTTCTTTTCTATGTGTATTCTTTGCCATATGTCTTTGGGGGATCGGAAACTACAACACTCTGCAGAGTTATCTTATCGGCGGAGAAAAGGTTGTTGTTCTCGAAATAAAAGGCGTCATCATGGATTCCGGCCCTGTAATTGAAAAGCTTGAGAAACTTAAAAAAGATCCTGAAACAAAGGCGATTGTACTTAGGATCGATTCTCCCGGGGGAAGTGTTGCGCCATCACAGGAAATATATGAAGAGCTTATAAAACTCAGGGATAAAAAGACGATTGTAGCCTCATTCGGTTCTGTTGCAGCCTCCGGCGGGTATTATATCGCCTGTGCCGCTCATAAAATAATTGCCAATCCGGGCTCAATAACCGGCAGTATCGGCGTTATTATTGAGTTTGTGAATGTAGAGGAACTCATTGGTAAAATAGGGCTGAAAAGTGTGGTTATAAAGAGCGGTAAGTATAAGGATATTCTGTCTCCGACCCGTGAGATTGCTGCTGCTGAGCGCGATCTTATTCAGGGGGTGATCGATTCTATCCACTCTCAGTTTATTGATGCCGTGGCCCTGGGGCGAAGCCTTGATCGGGAAAGTGTGGCTGCTATTGCTGACGGCAGGATATTCTCCGGTGAGCAGGCAAGAGAGCTGGGCCTTGTGGATGAGCTGGGTAATCTTCAGGATGCTATTAAAAGAGCAGCGGTTATCGCAGGAATAGAGGGCGAACCCAGGGTTATCTATCCTGTCAAAGAAAAACCTTCAATACTTGATTTTTTACTTGAAGGTTCCATGAAAGACATTCAGGAGATGGTTTTTAGGAATGTTTTCAAGGCTGAATATATTATGAAATCGGCTATTAGCTATTAGCTATTAGCTGTTAGTTGGGAGTTTATTATGGCCCTTGCAGAAGTAAGCGTCGTGCCTATCGGAACAGCAAAAACAAGTAAATAGATGAACGTCGAACACCGAACGTTTAACATCGAATTATGAATGGAAAAAATGACCCTGCAAACAAAAAATAATCATTCGATCTTTGTGGTTGATTTTTTATTCAACGTTGGAAGTTCGATGTTCGATGTTGGACGTTCATTTTTATTTTAAATTTTATTATCATCAATGCCACCTTTCTCTGACTGTTGTTTTAAAAAAGTTAACATAAGATAAAATTTTACTTTCAGGTTTTTGTTACGGTTTTCTACTGATCGTTTTCTGTTAAAAATAATAAAAAAGTTCGATTTGAAAATAATCGTCATTGCGCAGATCATAGATTATGTCGCTGTCCGATGATTTAAAGACAAAGAACGCATTGATGCTGATCTTCCAGTGGCTGGAGAGTCTTCTGCTGGCTTCAAGGCTAAAGGTGGTGGCGGTGCTGTTCATATCCTGAATAATGCCTGCCAGTGCTTCGGTGCTGGCAAGGTCATTAAACGCCAGGCGGGCTCCGGCCATTACGTCATTATCAAATCCGGTCGTGCACTTATTGTTTCTTTCATCATAAGCCCACTCTCCGATCAGACCCAGGTCAAGACCGCTTGATGCCATATTTACAAAGGTGTATTCAAAGCCGCCGACGCAGGCAAAAAAACTGTCATCCTGGCCGGTTCTGTAAAGGGCCTCGAGTTTATAAAGCCAGTTGCCGTAAACGCTTTGAACATCAAGTCCGGTTTGTCTGATCTGTTCGTAATAAGGCGTCAGGCGAAGCCGGCCTTGAGAATTGATCTTTAAATCAAAGCCCGGTTCTCTCCCGGTCCCGGCAAAATGATAAATTCCGAAATCCCAGTCACCCAGGGTATGACTGTAGCGTATAGCCAGGTCTATAGGGTGCTGTTTTGCGCCGCTTTCATATTTTACGTGATCTGTATCCACCACAATTCGGGAGCGAAGGCGGCCTCTTCTGCCGGGAAAAGTGCGCTCACGAAAAAAAGGCAGAACGAACAGGTCAACAACGCCCCAGTTCTGCACAACAGACAGGTGCGCCATGGGCTGGCCCAGCTTTTCCTCTCCGTCAATATGCTCGATCAGGTCTGTCTGGTTGATGATATCAACCAGGTGAACGAATTCGGTGACTCCCCAGAAGACTTTTCCGATTCCAATACGCAGCTCCCAGGTGTCATGGGCCGACTGAAAAATCAGCTCACGGATATCAAAGTGGCTTCGTTCTGCATCGACGCTGTCTATTCTTAAAAAGGGAGTTGCCAGGATGCTAAAACCGTTTTCCCACTCGTGATAAAATTCAGGCTGAGCAGCGAACGAAGCGGCACTGCGCTGCTGCCTTGAAAAAAGAGGGTCGTTGAAGAAGAGTTTCTCTTCAGCAGCAAGATGTCCGGTGAGTTCAAAAGCCGGGACCCGGGAGGGGTAAGCCGCGAACAAAAAAAGAATCAGGAGCAATATTCCTATTGGGCTTTTAGCAGATGTTATAGCGGATCTGTTAATCGGGATACTCAATGCTTTTGACCCTTTACCTCTATCGTGCCCGTTTCAGGCTGTTTTTATTAAAGTCGGTTGCTTTAAGTCCTGTTCGAAATTTATAACTTGAAAATTCAAGAATAGTGCTTTTGCCATTCTGATGGTTGATCATATGAAGTTTGTCCGCGCGCCAGTACTTGTCCAGATATATCCTGTATCCTGAAAAAGTGAGCGTTTTCAGGTGGGACTTTTTTTTGTCAAAAAATTCTGTCTTTAGCGGACGGTATTCTTTCTTGTCTATCCAGTTCAGCTGCCGTGTATATCCCGAGTTTTTTTTATCAACCGGATAAAAATTAACAACAAAACACTGCTGTCCTTCATATTCTTCATCACGGATCCACTGGTAGGTATATTTTTCCACTTCCTGGCTGGAAATATCCTCGTAGGAAAACTCGCTGCCCATGAAAGATCCTGATTTATTCCTGGAACTGATCCTTTTAACTCTTTTCAGCGCCGGCATATACAGCCACTGATCGTCATCACCAATCTTGTGGGTGTAGTTCAGAAATGCTGTGCCCTTAACATCTCTTGGATTATCAAAGATGGTGAGGCTCTTATCACCGTCATTTTCAACTTCGAGGGCATTTATGCGTATTTTGCGGTTACTCTCCTTGCCGTGTTTGTTTTTTAAGATCATGAGCATGTCTGAAGTATAGTCATTAAATCCGTTATCCTGCCGGTCGGCTTCCATTGCAATAGCAAGACCTTTTTCTTCCGGGGTTTCAGCGGACGCAGCGTTTTGAGGCAGCAGCAGCGGCATGATTAAAAATAATAACAGTGCATTTATGAATTGTTTCATTTTTGTCTCCTATGAAATTAATCTTAATTACCGGGATGCCCCGCCTTGTAGGCGGGGAGCATCAATTGTTTGAATAATCTTTTTTGTCAACCTTCATCAGTAACGTCGGCAAAAACAGAAAGTCCATGATCAAAGCCATGGCTATGGTTATGCCTGAAAGCAGGCCCATTTCTGAATTCATCTTAAAACCGGAACAGGTGAGAACCATAAAACCGCAGACCAGGGCTATGGTTGTAACCAGCATGGCGGTACCGACCGTATTGAATGAATATTTAACTGCTTCGGGCGGTTTCAGCTTAAGCTCATTGCGGGCCCGAATATATTTGATCATAAAGTGTATGGTGTCGTCCACAACAATGCCAAGGGTCATGGCAACGACCACAGACAGTCCCAGACCGACCCGGCTGTGCAAATATCCCCAGAGTCCGAAACCCATCAGGGCCGGAGACAGATTCGGAATCAGGCTCAAAAGGCCGAGCTTGAAGCTTCGCATGGCAAACATCAACAGAACTGAAATCAGGAACAGTGCCAGAAAAGAGGCTCCCAGCATACTGTTGATATTTCGTTTGGAAATGTGTGCCCACATGATCGAGAGTCCGGAGCCGTAGGTAAACATCTCAGGTGCGTTTGCTTTTAGCCATGCGCGTGCTTTTACATCCATTTCGCGCAGTTCCCGGGTTGTTGTATCATTGAAGCTTACGACCATTCGGGTCGCTGATTTATCTATATCTATCTGGCTGTTTAGATCGAGGCCAAAGGGAAGCGACATTTCATACAGCAGCAGATACTGTGCTGCCAGGTCTCGTTGGGCCGGAACGCGGTAATGCGTTTCATTGTCTCCGTTCATGTTCTTGTTCAGGCGCTTGTATACATCGGTAACTGTGGAAATATGGACGACTTCGGGCTGTTCCCGGTACCAATTGGCAAAAGCTTCTAATTTGTCCAGATAAGCCGGATTGTTAATGCCGCCGGACTCCCCGGAATTCATAGAGTATTCTATAATATCAAAGCCCCTCAGGTTTTCTTTTGAAAAATCAGCAGCCTTTCGTATGGCATACCGTTTATCAAAGTACTGAACCCAGTCATCATCCAGCTCGATTCGAACAATTCCGGCAGTCAGGATCAGCAGAAGAATCAGCGATCCCCAAAAAAAGGTTTTTCGCCTGTTTATAATGAAATCAGCCAAAGCGTCAAACGATTTGCCGGAAGGATTTTTCTGATGGGCTTTTGGCCTGGCGTGAATGGGGATGACTGCCAGCAGGGCGGGCAGCCCTGTTACGGAATATACAAATGCAGCCATTACTCCCAGCGCAACCATGTTTCCCAGGTCACGAAACGGCGGGGCATCAGAAAAGTTCATGGTCAAAAATCCAATCGCTGTTGTTGCGCTGGTAAAAAAAACAGGCTTCAGATTGACTCTTAAAGATTCTGCAATAGCCTCGTGCCTGGTCATGCCATGGCGCATCTCATAAAATACAGTTGCCAGTATATGTACACTGTCCGCTACAGCCAGCAAAAGAATGATGGTCGGCGCACTGGTTGACGCAGGATTTAATGATATGCCTAACCAGCCTGCCATACCCATGCCGGTTGTCATGGAAATTACAATAACAACAAGCGTTGAAAAAGTGCCTGCAAAAGACCGCAGCATACAGCCGATGATGATTAATATTGCAGCCAGCATAGCCGGAACCAGGGTCTGGATATCATCTATCGCGGCTTCTCCAAAAGCATTGTCAAACATGACGGCCCCGGTAAGGTAAGTCTCTATATCCGGGTGTTTTTTATGAAAATCTTTTTCCAGCATCCGTGCAAACTTCGCGATTTCAGGTGCTTCGTCCATTGATTTTCCAGGCAGCAGAATGTTTACGTTCACACCGGTTACATGTCCGGAAGGGGAGACCAGGTTGTTTACCAGAGAAGGCTCGGTGGTTGCGATCTGTTTTATCCTGGAGATGTCGCGGTCTGATAAAAGAGCTGCATTCAGGACCAGGTCTTCCACCACAAGTTCGTCCTCTTCCGCACGGGTGTGCTGAAAGTTTGTTATTGAGTCGACACGGCTGGAATAGGGCATGGTCCAAAGCGTTTCGGTGAGTTCTTCCACCGCCGCAAGGGTTTTTTTTGTGAAGACGTTACCGTCTTTGGGGGAAAGGATGAAAACGACATTGTCTATTCTGCTGTAAGTATTTTCAAGGGCTTCCAGTGCCTGCAGCTGGGGATTTTCCCTGCTGAAAAATATTCGCGAATCATTATTGAGTTCCAGCAGACGGCCTCCGGCAGCGGAGATCAAAGTTAGAAGCAGTGCCGAGACAATTAACCACCACCGTTTATGAACCACCCATTTACCAAATAATATTTCAAATTCCCGCATAATTATCTCTTGCTATCTTTTTTTAATGTTAATTTCTGTGAATATTGGTGTTTTCTAGCCTTATGTATTTTAAAACCTTCGAGAGTTAGGTTAGAGCCTTTTTATAACGTGTATGTTAATTCATTAAACCGTTCAAACTATTGATACAGTCGCCTTGGGGCTATCTTAAAAAAGAAACTGCTCCAGGTGATTTCAACCTATGGGATTTTATTTGACTGATCTTCTTAAGGGCTGTTAATAAGAATATAATATTATGTGAAATATGAAAAGGGGATATTTCTTAGGCTGTTTAAATGATATTATTTATAAGATTAAACCATGGCTTTTAGCCTTGTGATTTTTTGTTTAAAAAGGTTTCGAGGGGGCCAGGATTCCAGGGTTCGAGTGAAACCCAGATCCTTCGATACTGATCTCAAATGAAGCATTTTTTGACGCATGATAAAGGTGTGATATTTCCGAATCCTTCGTACTCCTTCATGCCACAGGTGATCTTTTGGGAAATAAAAAACCCGGCTTCTAATTGAAACCGGGTTTTTTCAGGTATTCTTAATATTAATAGGTTTTCTGAAGATAGCTGATAGTGAACATTTTTTCACTCAAAGGCAGGCTGACTTTAGGCGCACGGATTCTTTCCTGGTCTGAAAGGCCGGAATGTGTTCTCTGAAAATCATTGAAGACGGTGCCCATAATGGACGGTTTCATGGAACCTGTCTCTGTTTTAATCGGGCGGGTAAAGTTCCCAAAGCACTTCCAGAACCGGCCCTTTTCATCATAGATGTCTTCCCACATGATGTAGTATGTTTCCGGATCCAGATACATGACTCTCTTGGAATAAATATAGTTCGGATCTTTGTTTACGGAGTCTATCACAAACAGATTGCAGCGCTCAAATTTATGTCCGTTAAGCATTCCCTGGCCGCCAGTACGGGTGGTTCCCACCAGGCTTTCATTCCTGCTGCAGAGCAGGTCTTTTTTACCTTTAAATGTATAGCTGTTCCGGGAGAGCTGGCCGTCCCAGAGATATTCATCATCATAGATCAGGTCTGATCCGTCAATGGAGTCAGTTCTCTGATTGGTTGAAAGACGTCTTATTCTTCTAAACTGGTTATACCAGAGATAGGTGACGTCTTCTTTTGTCTGGTCGATGGGTCTTAAGGTATACATGCGTGTATTAAGGAACTCAGCAGGTAGAAACATGGTCATGAAAAAACCGCGGCGGAATTCTTTTTTGTTTTGTTTTGCAGGCAGTGCGGGTTTGGGGTCAATCTCTGTACGGTTAATAAAGTAAAATTCCCAGTACTCCTGGTCGGCCATACGTTCCGTGCGGGTTTTGGGGTTAATATTGGGTGAATATTTTCTATAGTTATAGGTATCTCCATGGTTGTTCAGTTCAAAATTCCACATCATCTCAAGAGCGGTTTTTGGCTCTAAAAATGGTCTTCCGGCAATTTCAGCTATGTTTGTTATGAGGCCGTTCGCGTCTACCTTGACCTGAGAATTATATTTTTCAGTGGCCTCGATAAACCCTTTGGACTCTGATACGGTTCTGTACGGAACAATTGTAAAATAAAACCCTTCAGGCGGGGCGCCCCATTTTTGCGGTTCTTTGTAAACCCCAAGGTAGGATTCAGGAAGATACTGACCGATCTGGTCAACATTTGACTGGTCTATCTTTTTACCGACCCAGGTTTTTTCCCAGGCCCTGACTTTGGCCAGCTCTTCAGCCGTGTAGGCCGTACCCATCTTTACTTCGGCTGCCATAACGAAAACCGGCACCATTAGAAAGGCAAGCACAACTGTACTTATCATCAGTTTTGTTTTAAGTTTACTTACCATCATTTAATAACCCCCTTTTACAAATTTTATTATTTGATTCTCATTAGAATTCATAGCTTAATCTTAATATTACTGCGTCTTTTTTGTCATAGTTGGTGTAAATTGCGTCATGAGGCTGTCTGGCATAGATCTTAATACCGACTGTCGCTCTCAAGCCGCCGTTTAGGACTTTTTGCGGGAAGTAATAGACGATTGTAGGGACATGCATTTGACCGCCGGATTTCAGATAATAACTTGAGATATGGACAAAGGCAAATGCAGAATTGAACAATTCAACCTTACACCAGAATGAAAAACCGTCGGATACGCTGTCGCGCTGTTTATGATATCTGTCATTGAGTACCAGATTGCGTTCATGCTGGAAGACTTTTTCAGCAAAGTAGGTAAGGGTCCAGTCAACTTTCTTTGTGGTCCCAAGCAGTTTATTTATAAAATCAGGCAAGCGGAACCTGTCGCCGCACTTGATTGAGAAACCAAAAATATCTTTCCTTGTCCATCCGTCGATATCACTGGTTGAACCGGTGGGTGATTCATTAAGCGGCGCACTGAATTCATAGAACCATTCAAGGTCCCAGGTGGTATGATGCAGCCATGCCCACTCTGTCATCACGGTACCGCCGATGGTGGTAAAGCGTTTATACTTGAAATATTTATCCGCGTTGGAGAAACTCGGGTCTTTATAATTTCCGGTAATTGACCCTAATATCCCTGCACTTACATACCTCAAAGCATACTCACCAATTGTGTACGGATTTGCAAGAGGAAAGTCCTGCAGCCTGTTCCAGACCAGCAGTGTCCAGTTAAAGTTACCGGTTTGTCCCATGATCCGGCCGCCGAAGGCATAGGTCTCATCAAAGTCCCAGGACGGAGCCGCTCTCCTGGCGCCTTCAAGACTGAAGTTTCCAAAACCTCTTTCTTTACCGGGGACAAATGCTGCGTCTTTGGCATAAGGATCCCCCCAGTGGGTGCCGGTATAGCCGAAGTAGTCACCGACCTTATGGTCACCGGGATTAAAGATCACTTCAAATAATAAATTTCCGGGAAGGTTTGACTGATAGAATGCCCGGATCATCCAGATCCCCTGCTTTACCTCTTCCCAGGTATCCACGCCGGGCACACCGTGGGTAAGCTTTAGGGGGTTAACGACATCTGCGACCCGGCCGATATCATTCTGACCCCAGATGACGATCTGCTTTCCGACTTTTACCTGCCAGGGGCCTTTCTGGATATCAATATAGCACTCGGTCAGCATGTCGAGTTCAAAATCTCGCGGCTGGATATATCTTTTTCGGTGCCAGGGAGCAATTGAATCATGGATCCTGCTGTCAAATAAGGGCGCTTTTTCTACCCAGTACCGGAGTCCTGTGAAAAATCTGACGTTCCAGCCGAAGGGGTCTTCCTGGATATTATAGAGAGTTTCTAGATACATGGAGGTCTGGGCGAAATCCACTTTGGATTTTTTGTTGTAGCTGTTTCTGTCAAACTCAGAAGTTTTTATGTAAACAGTCTCTTTTATAAAACCGCTGATTTCCAGTTTACCGTCAAACAGTTCATAGACTGCGCTGGCATTCTGTACTGAACATACCGTCATTATGATTGAAAATGACAGTACGGCCAGACCTCTCAGGAAATTTTTCTTCATACCCCCTCCTTTAAATGGTTATTTTAAAATATAATTTAAATGTAAATTATTTGTAAAATATTTTGAAAAATTAACATATGGCCTGGTGAAAATCAAGGTAAATCGTTGCTGAATTGAAAATATGTTTGGCTGAAATATAGCGTTTTGAATATGTTTGATAAAATCTGGTAATAATTCAGAGTGTTTCATGCCAAACAAAAAACCCCTTATAAAAAGGGGGGTTTTTTGTTTGCAGGATATTAAAATACTTTTATTTTTTACCCACTACAAATTTTGGTTTAACCAGTGATATTGCGGCAGGGATGATCAGCAGTGCGCCGAACATATTAAGTAAAAGAATAATCGCCAGGAGAAGGCCCATCATGGCCTGGAACATCATTTTTGAGATAAACCAGAACACGATCCCGCAAACCAGCGTTGTCGCGACATAAACGATCGCTTTTCCGGTTGTCCCAAGAGCTGTCGTGATCGCATCGTCTAGATTTCCGTGGAGCTTATATTCTTCTATAATGCGGCTCACCAGATAAATTCCGTAGTCAACACCCAGTCCTATTCCCACGGAGGAAACAGGAAGCGTGGCGGTTGTAAGCGCAAGGTAGGGCTTACTGAAAGCAAGAAAGGTAAATGCCAGTACATTTGCCACGATCAGCGGAGCGGTTATGATGATACCGGCAAAAAGTGATTTAAAGATAATGGCACAGAGTATGAGTACTGTTAAAATCGCAAGAACAAATGTCCAGATCTGGTAGAGCTGAAGTGCTTCATTTATTCCGGCCTGGACGCCAACGGCACCGCCTGCAAGCCTGTAGTGAACTACCGGCATGTCTTCAACCGGTGGTTTTTCAGGTATGGGTTTTCTCTGTTCTCTGAAAAAACCGTCTATCCAGTAAACGAATTTATCAAAACCTTCGCGTTTGACATCGGTTGATCTTTTTCCGAATGGTGATTTGTGCCTGATGTAATCATGGATCCTGTCCATGACGATCTGGATGGTTTCAGTTGTCTTGTCACGGCAGTATACGATCAGATTAATTGTTTTTTCATCGTTATCGATAAATTTATCCATGGTACCGGGAGGAGACGAGAACACGATGTGCTTATAAAGCATTTTAAGTTCGCTGTCGACGGTGGGCATGAACTCCTGATTGGGGTCATTATCCCGCATGCCCCTGTTTCGTCCCGGGATCTGTCCCAGACACGACAGCACAAACATAACGCGCATTCCCGGGGTTTGCTGCAGGTACCGGGAAAATTCCACCGCATCGCGCATGATCGCTGAATTGAGCCCTATGGACTGTGCTTCTTCTCCCTGTATGATCACAAGCAGCGGATTTAAAAGCGGCATGCCAAAGGTGATCCGGAATGAATCCACATTGTACCTGTGCCACGGCCAGAGGACCTCTGACCCGGGTATGGCATTTCCGATCTGGATGTCATTTGCATAGAAACTTCCCCATACCAGCATAATCAGTGATATCCCGAGTACCGGATATTTACCCCATGAACAAACCCACCGGCCGGTTGCTTTAAGTGTTTTGTCCAGTATGCCGGATCCCTCTTTGGCCGTTTTTAAAGGCATGTAGGAAATCATGATTGGAACCAGTATCATTGCGATAATGACGGTTGCAAAGGCCCAGAAAGAACAGGAAAGACATATTTTCTGTAAGATGGGGATCGGTACGAGCGCGATAATTATTATTCCTGAAGCATCGGTTATGATTCCGGCAAAACCCGGTACGAACAGATGCTCAATAACAGCTTTACAGGCTTTTTTATTGTCTCCAAGGAGAAGTGCCTCTTCTTTGTAGCGTTTTACGACCTGTACGGAATGGGATGCCGCCATGGCAGATATCAGGAACGGGAACACCAGCACCAGTGGGTCCAGGTTGTAACCCAGGAGGCTTAAAAAACCCAGCCCCCATACGGCGCTGACCGCTGCTGCGATCACCGGCAGGAGCATACCCCGTTTTGACCGGAAATAAAGAAGGAACATGATAAGCATTGCGGCTATGGTTAGTGCAAGTATTTTAAGAATATCTTTGACGTAGCTGTCGACATAACCCAGGTGCATGGGTTCGCCGGCAATTGCGACGATGATGTTATCGTTTTCATATTTTTTCCGGAGAGTTTTGAATTCCTTGTAGGATATCTTGTAATCGATCTGTTCTTCGAAAAAGTCCACCATGATGAGCGTTTTTTTAGTGGAAAAATCAACCAGCAGGGGATAGCATACCGGGCTTGCAAATATTTTAAGACGAAGCGCATCCAGTTCTTCCTGTGTTTCCGGCAGATTGGGAAACATCATGTAGGGAAATTCCATACCGGATGCGGTTACTTTTATTTCCCTGGCCCTGCGTGAATACAGGGAGAATATCTTGTTTCTGTCTACTGCATGAAAATCAAGCAGATCTTCTGATATGTTTTTGACGGTCTCCAGTGTTTCAAAATTAAAGACATTCTCATATTTTCCGCCGTCTTCTTTGTCCCTCATCTGGAGCATGATAAGGACCTGGTTTGCCCCGCCGAATTTATCCCGGATCTCATTGTGAAGATTTACGTACTCATGGTTTTTTGGCAGGAGGTCATTAAAAATTGTTTTTATTTCGAGTTTAAAAACGGCCTGGTACAGGAAAAAGAGCGTGATGAGTATGATCCCGATGAGGAAGAGCAGCCTTTTTTCGATTACGATGTCTGCGAAACGTTTCATGATTATTTATTAACTCCCATTTTTATAATTATAAAAATTTTAATAAGCGTATCCGTTATTCTGTTCCACCGCCGAACTCAAGTGCTTTCGGCATCTCAAAAAAGTCCATATCGTAGGAAAGTCCGGATCTAAACTCCCATGTTTTTCCGCTGTCTTTTGTCCGGATGACTGTTCCTGCCTGACCAACGACCCATCCCTTGTCCGGGCTGCTGAAATATACATCTCTGAACCAGAATTTGGTTTTAATCGTTTCTTCCTCGATCACCCATGTTTTCCCGTTATCCCCGGATTTCATATAATTTCCCATATCGCCCACTGCCCAGCCCGCATTATCTTTAAACGCCATGGAGTAAAGGGCGAGTTCACTGTTAGTCGGTATCTGGTTCCATGTTTTTCCAAGATCCGAGGTGTGCATGATGGCGCTTTCCATTCCGCAGGCAAATACATTGTTTTTGTCTTTAACAGCTATACAGAAAAGTCCCGGAGGCTGATTGTCGTAATATTCTTCAAGGGTTTTCCTGTAAAATGCGGCGGGAAGCTGGATAGTCCATGTTTTTCCGCCGTCATTTGTGTGCATGATGGTTCCCTGTTCTCCAACGGCAAAGCCGATATTTTCATCATAAAAAGCAACATTATTGAGGGTTTTGTCCATTTCCTCACCCTGGATGTTCCATGTTTTTCCGCCGTCATTTGTATGGATGATTGTTCCCCATTCACCAACAGCCCAGCCCAGGTCTTTGTTCAGGAAGAATATTCCGAAAAGATGTTTTTCCGTTTCAGTGTTCTGCCGGGTCCAGGTCCTGCCGCTGTCTGACGTGTGAATAACCGTTCCGTAGGTGCCTACGAGCCAGCCTGATTTGTTATCCAGGAAAATACCGTCGCACAGAATTCCTTTTGATACGGTTGATTGCTGCTCTTCCCAGTTCTCGCCGCCGTCGGCAGAGTGATATACCATTCCGTAATTTCCGCAGATCCAGATGTTGTTGTCATCCGGAGCCATCACACCGTGTACATTTTCCGGGGTAATCATTTTGATATCTATCTTCTTGGTGGCTTCTTTGCTTTTTGAGCATCCGATGCCCATGGATATAAGCGCTGAGAGGGTGAGGATAAGAGCGGATTTGCATAGTACTTTAGTCATCTGTTTAACTCCTTAGTTTTGGTGAAGAGATGCCCGGTTAAGGCATTAATATAACAGCTGCTGATGTCTTTCAAATAAAAAAAAACGGGCGGGTTGCCCATTGTTCGTTCATAGAAATATCTTGACAATCAAGCATCATTAGACTATCTATTAAACTTTATATATCGTTTCAAGTCAAGAAAAAATTACATTTTCTTAACACCTTCACCACAAATAAGTTACTATAATAACTTACAATATTTAAAATATAATAGGGATCCGAATCAGGAGGAAAAAAGTGAAAAATGTATATGATCTAATCGTGGTTGGAGCTGGACCGGCAGGGCTTGTAGCTGCAAAAACGGCTGCGGAAAATGGCCTTGCTGTGGCTCTTATTGAACGGAAAGAATCAATCCATGAAGTATTGAGAATGTGCGGACAGATGATCGTTTCTCTTTCAGGCCGTTACATGGGTGAAAGAGTTGTCCATAATGAAAAAGCAGGTCTGCTCTGTTTCCCGCATAATGGGTTTAACCTTAAGTATGACGGTCCTACCCGGGACTTCTTTTCATGGCACATTTATTCTCCAAATGAAGAGACCATTGTATTTGGTGATTATGATGCGAATGAAGCTAAAGGGAAAGAAGGCAGAGCCAGTGCTGTTTATGATAAAAGCTGGCTGCTAAGAAGTCTTGTTGATGAGTGTAAACGTATAGGGGTTGATATTTTTGCCGGTGAGAACGTGATCGATGTGAGAACGGACAGTGAAGGCGTTGAGGTTCAGACCGCGAGCGGTAAGCATTTTAAAGGTGTTTTCGCAATTGCGGCAGACGGCCGTCAGTCAAGAGTTGCCCGTGCCCTGGGAATGAACAAAGACCGCGGTTTTTACGGTTCAGTAACTTCTGTGGGCTATGAGATGACCAACCTTAACCTTCCGCAGCCCAATGCCCTTCATCAGCCTCTGGTTGCAAGCGGTGATCCTCCCATGATGGGATTTGTCATTCCCCGTGCCTGGGACCATGAAGGTGATCAGGTGTGGCTGGTGATGATAACAAATGTAGATCCGGATGCTGACCACGAGTCGCTTCTTGATGGTCTGATTAAAGACAGCAGGTATGCCTCCTGGTTTAAAGGCGGGAATATCGTACGCAAGTGCGGATGCTCAGGAAATATGTATTCACCGATCATTGATCCTTTTAAAGACAATGTACTGTTTGCCGGTGACGCAGGCTGGTGCCAGGAAGCTGAGATGACAGGCGCTGCCATGTGCGGTGCGCAGGCCGGAAGTGCGGTTGTTGAAGCCATGCTTGAAGGACAATACAATAAAGCGGGTGTGCAGTCATATCTTGACTGGTGGCAGGATGCTCATATTTCAAAACTTGATCATAATGTTTTCTTAAAGAACCTGTATATGCCGGTTCTTTGCAATGACAAAGAGATTGACTTTATTTTCAGTAAGATAGAGGAAACCCTTCCCACGGTGCTTGATCCTTATGAAGTTCCTGCGAACATGGGTAAGGCCATGGCAAAGATCATTCCGTTGATTCAGAAGGAAAGGCCTGAACTTTTGAAGAAACTTTCAGGGTTTAACGATCTTCCTCCTGAAGTGGTATTGAACAAGACCATTCGGGCAGGATTTGACTGCCGTTTTACAACATAAAGATTTTAGATTTGTGCCATTTATAAAGGCGTTCGTCCAGTATAAACGGACGAACGCTTTTTTGCTTGATATGTAATATTAAAATTTAAGAGGAGGGACTGGACGGATGAGAAAAAATATAATTAAAAAAATGCTGTTGCTTTTGTTCGTTGTCATGCTGTTGCCTGTTTCTTCAGCGCAGGCAGAAGGCAAAAAAGGCTTACTGGTCTATGCTTCTGTATACGGGTCAACCATTGAGACGGCGTACTGGATAAAAGCAATCATCGGTCATGAAAATCTTCTTGATGTAAAGTCTTTGGATCAGGTGATTACCATTGATCCTTATGACTATGTCATTATCGGAAGTCTGACTCGGAATGAAGGGCCGGTGAAAGGAATATACGAATTCATTGATGCCAACCGGGCAAAGCTCGCGACAAAAGAGGTTGCATATTATCTGACCTGCGGTGACAGCGATGAAACCATGGTCCTTAAGATCCCGGGAAAAGATGCGCATTTAATCGGCGGCAGAAACTATCTTATGGAACCCATCAAAAAATATCCTGAGATCAAGCCGGTTGCAATAGGCGGATTCGGCGGCAGGCAGGTGATGCCTACACTCGGGATGAAAGATGAAATTCAGATCTGGCTGGTAGGAAAGCTCGCAAAAGAAGGCGCAGCCTGGGAAGGTCTTGATATCTGGGAATCTCTGGTTGTGGGGCGTGTTGAAGCTTTTGCCAATGAAGTCAGAACCAAGATCCTGGGAATCGGCCCAAGAGAAAACATTGAGGAGCTCAGAGGTTACTGGACATCGCTTCAGCCGGCATCCCTTAAAGATCCTTCAAAGGTCAAATTTAAACCCAAACCCGCTTTTGAACATCACAGTACCGAGAAGATCTATTTTGCCAGAAGCCGTGCAAGGGCAGACCTGGTGCTGGGTGACACACTTTTAAAACAGTGGGCCAAAGATAATGGCGTAGATTTAAAAGAACAGGTTAAGAACAGCTTTAATATTTATTATCACGCAACCAAGAGTTACGGCGGGGACCCGATTACCACCCATATTGTTATCGCGACCTTTCCGGATGAGCCGGGTAATCTACAGATCGCTTTCCGCTGCTGGGATAAACCGGATGTGAGAAAAGGTGTGGAAGCTGATATCACAAAAGCAGAAGAGCTTCTCTGGGCTGACGGAAGAAAGATCGATTAAGAGCAGGGTTGAACGCATTTAACTTTTTAGAGAGGTGAAATATGTTTTTAACCTTTATTAAAGGTTTTTTAATTGTTGTCGTATGTATTGTCATTCTGGCTGTGCTGGTAGCGCTGTATTTAAAAAAAGAGGGTGACAGAGAGTACGCAAAATATGATGCCTATACCAAAGAGGTACTGGCCGGTTATGAAAACCTGAAGCCTTTTGAGGTGAAGCCGGAGTATAAAAAACTTCATCCCGGAAAGTTTCCGTTTATGAAGCTTTTTAAGATGGTGGTCACCAGTGAAGAAGGTTCCCGGCTTAAACGGGTCAACTCTATTGATGCCACCATGCTTCTGTTTATGCGCATGTATACCTTTCTGATCCGCCCCGATTATAAATATAACCTGCCGGTTCTATCTGTTGATTTTATTTTCATCGGTAAAAAAAGAGTTTATGTCCTGGAGATTATTGATCCCGCCAAGATAGAAGATGAGAATAAGAATAAATATTATGAGATCATGAAAAGCAGAGTACCGGAGATTAATGAGCTTGAAAAGGGACCTGAAAGAGACTGGTACAAGGATTATATTATGGATTTTAGCATCCATGCCAAGGCGGATAATTCAAAAGATGATCTGATGTTTGATATCTACAAGACATATCTGAAGGCGTATCTTGAAATGGCAAAGAATGCGGAAGAACTGACACCTGAGATGAGCGAAAAGGTCAGACAGGGGCTGAATGAATATGTGACCACCCTGCTTTCCAAGGGCGGGCCTGCGGTAGAGGTGTTTGAGAAGATGCTGGGGAAAGAAGGGCAGGAGGAGTATGTACGGACGGTCATGTTCGGACTTGAGTAGGATTCTTTTAATTTAATAATTTAAAAGCCGGTCATTTAAAATAGCCGGCTTTTTTTGTAATATCATCCCGCACAAGATGCGGATTCCATGTCAGATTTTCGGGCATTCCGAAATGCCATTGGATGTTATTTAATCACAAAACTTTCTTAGCCGGGTCACCGGCGGGGCAAGGTGTTTGTGGACATTTGAAAGATGTCGGTTAAGAACAAAGCTGTCAAGCGCTGATAAAGAATCCATGTCAATATTTTTAAGGATAAGCCCTGATTCAGGATCTCTTATTTTACGGATACTCTGCTCCATTTCATTATAGGTATAACCGATTTCTTGTTCATCGGTTTGCCCTTCCCACAGCCCGGCAGAGGGGGTTCTGTCAATCAGGCCTTCATCTAAGGTGCCTTCTTTGACAAAGTACTCCAGCAGCTGGTAGACCTCTGATTTGTAGAGTTCGCCTATAGGGAAAATATCAGCCAAAGCATCTCCGCCTTTGGTGTCGTAGCCGATAAAGTCTTCGCTTAAATTTCCGGTCCCGATAACACGGGTTTTTTTGCCAAGAGTGTCTGACAGATAATGCGCGGTACTGTAGAGAATCGTCATTCTGATGCGGGCCCTGATATTCCCTTTATTTAAAGTTGATAGTTTACCCACCTTTTCTCGAAGGGTCTGTTCCAAAGGATTGTAAGCGTCTTTGATCGGGACGGTATGGTCACAGATCCCAAGTTTTGCAGCGAGTTTTTTAGAGCGGCTGTTAAAGGTCTGTTCGTCTACCGGGTTATGGGGCAGGTGAAGTCCGTGAACGTTTTCGGGCCCCAGTGCTTTTGTGCATAAGGTTGCCACAAGAGAGGAATCAGCACCGCCGCTTAGTCCGATGACAGCAATATCGGCAAAGCTTTTAATTTCAGAAGTGATGGTGCCTATTAATTTTTTGATGTCTTTGATCATTTTGAACAGCTAATAGTTAATGGCTAATGGATTTCAGATCGTCAGATGATAATTGCTTTTTGATGAAAAAGGATTTTAGCGCCACGCCTTAGACTAAAAAGATGCCATCTCTAAAAATGACGGTGCCGGTTTTCAGGATGTGCCCCAGAAAGTTGGTGGGGCGGGCATTTTTTAATGCTGTTACCGTGAATGGATGAATTTCAACATCATTGTCGCAATTTAATCTGACATTTGAAACGAGATCAGCTTTGAAGTCTAAATTGATTTTTTTACTGAACTTTTAATTGATTGAGCGTATTAATATCATGCTTTAATCGTAAAATCAAACAGTTAATGGCTCGTGGATTTCAGCTTGTCAGTCTATAACTGCGGCTCGGCCAGGATGGGGCCCCGGAATTTTCTACGTCTCCTTTGGGGATCCACATAAGGCCACGGCTTTTATCCGTGGATAATTACTGTTCAGCATAAGCGCAATAACAGGACTTTAGCTAAGACGGCCATATTTTATATCAATATCTCTCACGGAGCTTTTAAACCCGCTTTTCTCTGTGTCCTCTGCCTGTCTTGCCGTAGCCTTAGCAAAGGCAGATGTGCTCTGGTGGTAAATATGCTTTTGATTTTGACTTTCCAACCCGCCTTTCTCCGTGTACTCTGGGAGCTCTGTGAGAGAAATGCTTTTGACGTTTAAACCCGCCTTTCTCTGTGTGCTCCGTGTACTCTGTGAGAAAAAATCTTTTGACGTTTAAACCCGCTTCTCTCCGTGTGCCCTGTGAGAAAAAAGCTTTTGACTTTCCAATCCGCTTTTCTCTGCGTTCTTAGAGCTCTGCCTGTCATGAGCTTGTCGAATGGTGAGAGACCGATTTTCGGGGACTTAGAACCTTTAATACATGACCTCTACTGCACTTTGAAATTTTACTTTCCTCTTCCCCTCATTTTTTTCAAGTTCAGGCTTTTTACCGTCTCACTTAATGCAATTTGATACATAATTAGCCTGACCCCTGAATACTTGATGCTTAACTAAAACTATCTGTCAACTGTGTAGCCCCTATATTAGATAAAACTTGACACTATGAAATAATTAATTGAAGATTATTAAGTGTATTGTATAATAATGTTTATTTATTATGAATTATGGAATTGAAAGATCATATATCTTACTGGTTAGAAAGCGCTGAGCATGATCTGGAGGTAGCTGAAAATCTATTTAATTTACAAAATTATGACTGGTGTTTGTTCCTTGGGCATTTAGTCCTTGAAAAAAGTCTTAAGGCTCTATATGTACAAGATAATCAAAACAGTATGCCACCTAAAACACATAATCTTGTTAGGCTGGCAGAAAATACAAAACTTGAATTAACAATAGAACGTAAGATTTTTTTTGATGAGGTGAATGATTTTAATCTGGAAATAAGATATCCAGAGTATAAACGTGAATTTTATAAAAAGTGTACTAAGGTTTTTGCGGGAACTTATTTTCTGAAAATTAAGGATAATTACGTATGGCTCAAATCACACTTGAAGTTAAAAAGCTTATAAAACAGTATATTAATAAACTTGAAGATAATAATATACATATTCTTCAGGCAATTTTGTTCGGAAGTTATGCTAGAGGAACACAACAGGAGTGGAGTGATATTGATCTTGCGTTAATTTCAGATGTTTTTGAAGGCAGCCGTATAGTAGATCGTAGTAAAATTAGACGTATAACATTGTCCGTAAGCAGTAGTCTTGAACCTATTCCGTTCCGGCCCGAAGATTTTAATCAGAGTGATCCATTTGTTAAAGAAATCCTTGAACAGGGTATAAAGATTATTTGATATATAGTAATTTAATCCCTTTCTCTGTGTCTGGTGGTGAATATGCTTTTGATTTTGACTTTCCAATCCGCTTTTCTCTGTGTCCTCTGCCTGTCTTGCCGTAGCTTTAGCAAAGGCAGGAGAGCTCTGCCTGTCATGAGCTTGTCGAATGGCGAGAGGCAGATTTTGACTTTGTAGTTAAACCCGCCTTTCTCCGTGTGCTCTGCGGACTCTGTGAGAAAAGCTCTTGACTTTCCAACCCGCTTTCTCCGCGTGCTCCGCCTGTCATGAGCTTGTCAAATGGCGAGAGGCAGATTTTGACTTTGTAGTTAAACCCGCCTTTCTCCGTGTGCTCTGCGGACTCTGTGAGAGAAATGTTTTTGACTTTCCAACCCGCCTTTCTCCGTGTGCTCTGTGAGAGAAAAGCTTTTGACTTTGCTTTTACTTAACCACCATAAGGAAAGCCTGACCCCTGAATTTCTTGCCAGGATCAGACCCTGAATAAGAATAATGAAACTGCATAAAGAGGATAATTTCTGATTTTGCCGTCCTCTTTAAAATTCATAAGAGTTGAGCGTGACAATACAGGAGGATTAAATTTTTCTCCATAAACACGCAAACTCTTTTTTTGCCTGCTTATTCCTGCTTTAACTTCAAGGGGTAAAATCTGATTTTCCAAGGTAATAACAAAATCAACTTCTGCTGTATTTTTACTTGACCAATAATACAAATTTTTCTGGCCATGGACGACAAACTCCTGTGCCACATAATTTTCAACAAAAGCGCCATTATATTCACTGAACAAACGGTTTCCTTCAATGATAGCCTTTTGCGGAACTTTGATCATGGCGCCCAGCAACCCCGTATCAAGAAGATAGAGTTTAAACTTATTATCCTGATATCCGGAAAGAGGCAATTTTGCAGTCTTGATGTTATTTACTTTCGTGACAAGCCCTGCATCAACCAGCCACTGAATCGATTCATTATACTCCCTTGCCCGGGCATTTTTATCAATTTGGCCAAAAGTAAATTTTTTATTTCCCCTGGCCAGTTGTCCGGGAATACTTGCCCATATACTGGAAAGTCGGATAGCCTCTGTCTTGGTTGTATATTTGGAAAAATCAATTGTATAAGCTGATAATATCTCATCCTGAATATTTCGCACCTTGTTCAAATCCTTATCTTCAGCATATCGCCCTACAGCTTCAGGCATACCACCAACAAAATAATAAATTTTCAATAAATCTGTAAGCTCGACGTGAAAGCTTTTTGGGATAGGATGAAAATCGGTTTTATCATCAATAAACAACCGTAATTGCTTTTTTCCGACAGCATCAAGAAATTCACCAAATGACATGGGGTACATATCAAGAAAATTAACTTTTCCTACGGGAAATGGGGCAGATTGACCAACTTTTACGCGCAACAGGGAACCTGCTGTAGCAATATGATATTCTGGAGCATCCTCACAAAAATATTTCAAACTGGTGAGTGTCTTGGGCGAGCTTTGAATTTCATCAAATATAATGAGTGTGTGATCAGATGATATGCGTGACCCATGATAAATTGAAAGCATATCAATTATTTTTTCAGGTGATAGTCTGCCCGCAAAAATTTCGTTCAGATCCGGGTCTTCTTCAAAATTAAAATAAGCAACCTTGTCATACCCCACTTTTCCAAATTCTTTAAGGATATATGTTTTGCCAACCTGCCGTGCCCCCTTAAGCACAAGAGGCTTTCTTGAAGAAGATTCTTTCCATGAAAACAATTGTTTATAGATATCTCTTTTCATGGGAAACTCATACCATGTTTCGTGACAAAATACAAGAAACACATATAGGAAAACGTGGTGACATTTAAAAAACTCATGGAGATATCGTGAAAATATAAAATATGCTAATTCTTAAATCCTCCTGAAAATCACACCCTAAGACCTTTTCAACTCCCTTTTTCAGGCAATATTATTTGTAAAAACAATCACTTATCAGGGTCAGACCCCCCTAACTTAAAATAAATTCAGCCGCAGATTTACACAGATGAACGCAGATACATTGTTCTGGATCTTGCAATTACCCAATAGAACAAATATATCTCTCACGGAGCTCACAGAGTCCGCAGAAGGTAAATAATTTCTCACATAGCTTACAGAAGTAATCTTTTTAAAAATAATTACTTTTCTCCGTGTGCTCTGCGGACTCTGAGAGAGAAATGCTTTTGACTTTGCTTTTACTTACACACAGATACACACAGATAGGTTTAAATACAAACACAGCGTTGTTCATGGTTTTTACAAAAAACAAATCTGTGTTTAATCCGCGAAAATCCGCGGCAAAAGAACCAATCCGCGGCAAAAAAAACCCAATAACCACCAGAAGGAAAGCCTGACCCAGCGGGGTGTACTCTGAGCCTCAGTGGTATGCTTTTGACTTTCTAACCCGCCTTTCTCTGTGTGCTCTGCGGACTCTGTGAGAAAAAAGCTTTTGACTTTCCAACCCGCCTTCCTCCGCGTGCTCCGTGTGCTCTGTGAGAGAAATGCTTTTGACTTTGCTTTTACCTACACACAGATGACCGCAGATAGGGTTAAATACAAACACAGCGTTATTCTTGGCTTTTATTAAAAATAAATGCGCGCCAAATCCGTGAAAATCCGCGGCAAAAAAACCCTTAACGGACTCAGCGCCCGCTCCATTTTCACTCTTGACGGAGCGAAATACATGCTGTAGTATGTATTTAAACACATAAACACCTGGGATTAAAAAATGATTACCTATAAAAAAACAGAATTAATGAGTTCAACAGAAATCGTTCGAAATTTCAGTTCTATACTTGACAGCATTACAAAACATGGAAAAGACAAAATTGCTGTTATGAGAAAAAACAAACTTGAAGCGGTCATTCTATCCGTAGAAGAATACGAAAGAATATATGAAATTCTGGAGTTATTCGAACATATTCAAATCTATAAAACCATTGAACAAAGGAAAGACACACCTTTGAATGAATATATTGATTTGGACCAATTATTGACTGAACAGGGAATTGACTTAGGTGAAATTTAAAATTATTTTTCATCCCGATGCTGCCCGCGAGATTTTTGAACTGGACAATCGACAGAAATTTCTTGTTTTGAAACAGATAAAAAAATTATCATTGACACTAGGCAATGGAAAACAGCTTGGTAATAAACAGGGCCTTGATTTATCTGGATATAGAAAAATGTATGCTGATCAGAAAAAAATCAGAATAGTTTACAAAATTGTTGAAAAAAAGATCCTGGTTCAAATTATTGCAATTGGCAAACGAGATAATATGAAAGTATATAAAAAAGCTGCAAACCGGATTCAGGATAATTCTTAAATTACCCTAAGACCTTTTTAACTCCCTTTTTCAGGCAATATTATTTGTAAAAACAATCACTTATCAGGGTCAGACCCCTTTAACTTAAAATAAATTCAGCCACAGATTTACACAGATGAACGCAGATAGGTTTAAATACAAACACAGCGTTCTTCCTGGTTTTTACAAAAAACAAATCCGCATTTAACCCGCATTTAATCCGCGCCAAATCCGCGGCAAAAAAAATCAATCCGCCTTCCTCCGTGTGCTCTGCGGACTCTGTGAGAGAAAAGCTTTTGACTTTTCAACCCGCCTTTCTCTGTGTGCTCTGCGGACTCTGTGAGAGAAATGCTTTTGACTTTTCAACCCGCCTTTCTCTGTGTGCTCTGCCTGTCATGAGCTTGTCATATGGCGAGAGATGATATCCACCCCATTTTTATTGACATGTATTTCACCTGCGCCTATACTTTATTTAAAAGGCAACCATTGGGGATTATTATGGAAAAAGTTATTAAACTACATATCGAAAAACTTCCCGAAGGTCAATACCTCGCCACCTCTTCGGATATTCAAGGGCTTGTGGCTCAGGGAAGAACTGTGTCTGAGACTATTGAGATAGCTCAGGATGTAGCTCGGAAATTAATCGAAGCACGCATTGAGCGTCAAGGTTCTGTGCCATTGCCTGAAGTGTCGGATAACTTTGATTCCCTTCTTTTTATAGGTTGTTAGATGGGAAGACTATCAGGGTTTAGCTATCGTGAGTTAATTTTCCAATCCGCCTTTCTCCGTGTGCTCTACCTGTCATGAGCTTGTCGAATGGCGAGAGGCAGATTTTGACTTTGTAGTTAAACCCGCTTCTCTCCGTGTGCTCTGGGGACTCTGTGAGAAAAAAGCTTTTGACTTTCCAATCCGCCTTTCTCCGCGTCCTCTGCCTGTCTTGCCGTAGCTTTAGCAAAGGCAGATGTGCTCTGTGAGAGAAATGTTTTTGACTTTGTATTACCTCCCCATGTCTTCTCTTTCAAGTTCTGTCCGGATAACAGCATATTTTCCAGCCGCTGTCTCATCAAAAGAATAAAGACTTAGTAACGATGATATTTGTATCGAGCAGGTACATCTTTCTCCGGCTTAATCCAGACTGAATTTTTTTGACGGCAATGCTTCAGGTGTTTTGAAATCATGGTCCAAAGGGAAAGCCTTCCAGAAACCTTCCGGCCATTTGCTTCTTTCAAGCGGTTCAAGAATTATTTGATTTCCCTTTTTACTTATTTTCACTTCATTTCCCTTAAAACGAAATTCTTTGGGGAGCCTAATCAATCAGCTCTTTTTATATAATATGATGGATGGCGATGTTGATGGGCAATACATGTAATAAGAATCTCTTTCTCATCAAGCACATATAGTATTAAATATGGAAATCTTTTAATATTGATTCTTCTCGTATTGGCCCCAATTTTTCTCCACGCATCTGGTGTTTGGACAATATAACCGACAGTATCCAGAAAGGATGTATAAAATTGATCGCCAAGACCTGCTAATTGATCATTGTAGTAATTAATTGCCTCTTCCAATTCTTTATCAGCAGGCGGGATTAGGATTATATTCATTTTTCAATACTTGAACGTATTTGTGCGAGAGGTATTCCTTTTATACTGCCTTCTTTATAGGCTTTATATCTTTTCTCAGACTCAGCTACCCATATTTTTTCTACTTGTTTATCTGTTTTATCCAAACTGTCTAATAGCATTTCAGCCAAATGCACTCTATCGATGGCATTTAATTTTAAAGCATTTTTTTTTATTTTTTCTATTATCATTATGTAGTTTCCTTAATATAGTGTATACATAATTATTGCTGTTTTTTAATATATAGATTACAAAATATTTTAACAAATACTTAATATATTTCAAACCTTTTCTTCTTTGTCCATTTGTTACGATAATAAGGTATCCGGGCCATACACGTCCTTTTTATTAAGTTTTAGTCATATAATAATAATTAAAGATATAGACAATCAGAGGAAGCTTATCAAGACATAATTAGCCTGTCCCCTTTTTCTCTTTTCATAGGTTGTTAGATGGGAAGACTATCAGGGTTTAGCTATCGTGAGTTAATTTTTCATAACTCTTTTCTCCGTGTGTTCTGAGCCTCAGTGGTATGCTTTTGACTTTCCAACCCGCCTTTCTCCGTGTGCTCTGAGAGCTCTGTGAGAAAAAAGCTTTTGACTTTTCAACCCGCTTCTCTCCGTGTGCTCTGCGGACTCTGTGAGAGAAATGCTTTTGACTTTTCAACCCGCTTTTCTCCGCGTCCTCTGAGAGCTCTGTGAGAGAAAAGCTTTTGACTTTCCAACCCGCCTTCCTCCGTGTGCTCTGAGAGCTCTGTGAGAAAAAAGATTTTGACTTTGCTTTTACTTAGGTCTAAATACAAACACAGCGATATTCTTGGTTTTTACAAAAAAAGAATCCGTGAAAATCCGCGGCAAAAAAAACCCAATAAACACCGTAAGCCGCAGGAGGGGTCAGATTGATCTTCCCCCAGTAAAACGGACACCTCGGTTAAGGGACAGCCATAGCACTCTCAAATGCCATGGGGCTCTTGTTGCCTAATGATGAATGCCTTCGCTTGCGATTATAAAACAATTCTATATAG